>JGI20133J14441_1000205_pt1 | contig 57178 bp, 55 predicted proteins | sample RS3BMetagenome_FD_14441 | JGI IMG/M metagenome (IMG submission 14441)
CTCGCTCACTCCTCGCTAAAGCATCGGAGCTTGCGCTCGGCTGCCACTTTGTCATTTAACGTTTATCAACGAATGCGTGTGGACAGACCCTGTTGTCACCGTCTTTGCACCATGTCTGTTCAAACCAAAGACAAAACAGAGCTTTTATCTCCCGGAAACAACGATAATAGCAAAGCCTTGGACATAAAAGCCCAGTATGCGAGACTCATAAGTCTTTTTACAGAAATCAACAGGTTCGACTGGATAGACAACGGCGTAGCATTGGGAACAGACAATGTATCCGTTAAAACATTGGAGAGAAATCGTATTAGCGCGGTTGTAAGCGTGGGTGCGAAGTTAAAAAATAACGGATTAAAGCTCGAAAAAATCTATCTGGAAGTGAAAGACGGCGAACCTCCTTCGGAGGAACAGGTGTTAAACGCCGTTGAATGGATGCAACAAAAAGTGTCTCGGGGAGGCAGAGTCTTCATTCACTGCCACGCGGGGATGGGTAGGTCAGTCACTCTTGCGGTGTGCTACTTAATGCATAAGGGTTACCGTCTGGACGAGGCTCTTTCACTGGTTAGAAAGCGCCACCCCCAATCCTCGCCGACCAACAGACAACTCGCTTTCTTAAGAAAGTTCTCTCAAAGGTTCTCCGCGAAACCCGGAACCGATTCGTCCGACCACACACAAGACCCAGTAAGGGTTTAACCGATCACAGGCACTCGTTGTATACCTTGGCCAGTTTTTGGTTGACCACCGACGGTTTATAACGATCTTCAACAATCCGTTTGAGCCCCAAACCAACGCTTTTGCGTACAGACTCGTTTCCAACCATGAATTCGAGTTTTTCTATGAATTCGTGGTAGTCATCCCTTTTGAAAGTACACGTTTCGCTGTAACCATTCAATAATTCCTTTATCACTGTTAGGTCAGATGCCAGAACGGGTATCCCGTAGCTCATAGCCTCCAAAACGGTTAAACCGAAGGCTTCAGCCCTAGTCGGTAGAACCAGCAGGTCCGTGGTCGGAAAGACTTCTCTGTGCAGGTCGCTGTTGAACAGAAATTCGTAATAGGAGATGTTTGGATTTTTCTTTACATAGTCCCGTAACCCCTTATCGTCGATTGAGCCAATGTAATTCAGATGAACGTTCTGTCTTTTCTCGAGGTCGGCAAAGGCTCGCACCACCATGTCGCCACCCTTTCTTTCATAATCGCGTCCCACGAAAGTGATGGTGACTCTGTCCGCTTGCTCTGAAAGTCTGTTACGCGTGGGTATCGGAGGCGGAACCACCACAACCTTCTCTTCGACAACGCCGTCGTCTATCATTCCATTCTTCGCATGTTCGCTCCAAACAATCACTTTTTTGCAGCTGTTAGCATTCAAAATCGAAGCTGCCAGTCTAACGAAGCGATTCGACTTGTCGCTTTGTTTACTAAAATAGCCCGACAAATATTGAGATAGGGAGCTATCGTTTTCATGGATCCAAGGGTGCCAAAGATTAAAGTAGCTCCAAAAAAACGAATGTATAAGGTTTCCTCTAAACCTGGTCCTCAGATGGTCGAACAACGCGTTTACCAGCCAGAAAGTAAATGTCTCTGGTGAGAACTGATATTGGTCAAACTTTGGAGGAATCTGGAAACCCGATTTGCGAAACACATACTTAACGCCTGGCGGAGGGTGGGCCACTCTGAGGCTCGCACCCATTCTGTAGAAACCCTTTGTAACGGAACTCTTAGGTGCCACCAAAGTCACGTTTATACTCACAGTGATCGACCAAGCGTGTTTCAATGATTTGTTCAATAATTAAATAATGTGGACAAATCGTCCATGCGCAGGGTACGTACCAATCTAGCGCCTAATACTCAACACATTTTTGCAGCTATGCGTTTTCCACAACACCCTATCCTTCCCTAAGAATGGGGACCCGTGAAAAGCGTGATGGGCCAGCAGCGCAAAATTTACCTGTAATATTATGGGAAACATTTAGGTGCCACCGAAGGGTACACAGCGCGGGGGGATAGATGAAGTCGGCTCTTTTTTCGCACAGACGTGACACAGACGGCTTGATGAGTGCTGCAATATACTTAAGAGCAGACCCCGAAAGCGACGTCAACTTTATCGATTACGGCGAAGAAAACCTCAGAGAATTTCTGGATAAAGTCTTGGCACTCAAAGGCTCGGTGAGCCGAATTGTGGTCGCCGACTTTGGATTGGATGATTCATACTTGGAGCCCGTGGCGTCAACTCTAAAACAAGTTGTGGACTCCAACGTGGAGGTCGTCTGGCTTGACCATCATGATTGGTCCCCAGAAGCTCTGGAATCCATAAGAAAGGTTGGCGTTAGGTTGACCAAGGTCGCCGATAAAGAAGCGTGCGGGGCGGAACTCGTTTTCAAGACGTTTCGCCCCGGTGACACATTCTCTTCCACACTGGCTCTAATCGCCCACCGCACAGATTTTCACCTTGAATCGGACGACGTTTCAAAGACCATCGTGGATGTAGTGGACCATTATAATAGTCTTGACAGGCACGAGTGCGACAAAAAGATGGAAGCGTTTGCACGAAGAATTGCTTCTGGCATATTTGTGGACCAAGAAGTCTACACGGATTATTTGAGCTATAAAGAACGCGAACACGAAGCCATAGAAGACCTGCACAAAAACATATTATTCTTCGAGACGAATGGATTCAGGGTTGCTGTGGGATTCCCAAAGGAACCACTCAGCTCAACCAAAACGTGTGATATAATAAGAGAGAACACGAAAAGCGACATACAAGTCTCGATTAGGAAATCCAAGATAAGCTTCAGACGCTCCAATGAGAAAGTTGATTGCGCTGCGATAGCAAGGATGTTCAACGGCGGGGGTCACGACTATGCAGCCGGCGGAGAGCTGGAATTTGAGGTCACCGACAAAGAAAGCAGGAACCGAGCACTGGAAATGTTGAGGCACAAAATAGACCTGTTTACGTCAAAAATTCCTTGAATTTATAATCATCAAAACGGGGGTCTCAAACGAGTCCACCCAAAACGCTGAGCCCCACGCGATGTAGAGCTGAACTTCGCAGAGCCCAGCGGCACCAAGATGACCATCAATTTTGCAGGACTCAAGCTTTAAAGCAACCGCTGGTTCCGTAGCTGAGAGAAGTCACGTCGAGTCAGTGCTAAAAGCCGAACGTATTTCTTCCGCCGTTTGCTCGAGCTCCTTCTCGGTGGGTCGCATTCTGTTCAGAAAAACGCCTTTCTGAACGAGCTTAAGCGGTATTATGTGTACGTGAACGTGTTTTACGACTTGCGCGGCCGCTTCGCCATTATTTTGTATGAGCCTGAATCCGTCAGCTCCAACACCCACCACCACTTTGGAAGCTATTCTAGCAACCGTTCGAAACAATTCGCCTATTGATTCTTCATCCATATCCATCAATACATCAAAATGTTTCTTGGGAATCACTAGGGTGTGACCCTTTACAATGGGGTTAATGTCAAGGAAAGCCAAGTGGCGATCATCTTCAAACACTTTGTAACTCGGACTCAGACCAGAGTTTATGGAACAAAAGATGCAGTTAGCCTTCAAGGTTTTCAGTATGACGCATCAAACTGGCGTAAAAAGGCTTTTGGGGTTCATGGTGAAACTTCGCAAGCGACTCAAACAGTGGTGAAACAGGCTTCAACTAGTAGAAACGACACGTTTTGCTGAGCATGGTCTCGGCTTTCAGCATCGCAAGGCGCACTTACTTATACCGCGACCACTTACCACTCCCGGATAGCATGATTGATTCGAAAAAGCAGAAACGGGTTATCAGGGAAGCAGTTCTATCAGCTCAATTGGGCTATGCGCCTTATTCCAAATTTCAAGTGGGCGCCGCCCTACTGTGCAGCAGCGGAAGGGTTTACACGGGGTGTAACGTTGAAAACGCTTCCTATGGACTGACAGTGTGCGCCGAGAGAGTCGCCGTCTTCAAGGCCGTGTCTGAGGGAGAAAAAGGGTTCAGAGCTCTGTGCCTTGCTGTAAACGGAAACACAAAACCGAGCGTGTGCGGCGCCTGCAGGCAAGTTCTGAGCGAGTTCGCAGATGATTTGGAGATAATCTGTGTGAACACAGCTGGTTTAGAAGAACACAAAAAGCTGAGAAACCTTTTGCCCGAGCCTTTCAAACTTGGTTAACAGCGAAATATTGATGCTGCGCAGTGGCCGAACAATAAATATTCCACTACGCCAAGGTCGCCTTTCACGCCCAACAAACCCGTTCAACCAGCCAAGGAACCGTTTTGAACCGCGGCCGAAGCCACCATGTAACCTGTGTTTCACAATTAGCGGGCGTCGTAAAACACGTGACCAAACACACCGAAACTTTGAGACTCGACGCTGGCAGCGGGCCTGTACTATTTTGAACGGAGTTAGAAAAACCGTTGAATTATTTCGTCGATGTTGGCCATGAAGCCACCCATGGGACAAGGAGCTATAAAAACATCGTCGACGCCGTTTTCATGATAAATTTTGACGCGTTCTCTTAGGTCACGAATGTTGCCCAGCACCATGAGTTTATCGATTATTTTTCGGGTGACAACCGATTTGACAGCCTCTCTGTTTCCAGTTCCCCAGTGTTCCAGCATAACCTTGGCTTCCTCTTCGAAGCCCGCCTTTGAGATTAACCTGCTGTAAGCGGGTGCACTCGAGTAGAAGGCCACCAATTCTCTTGCGGCATCCACTCCTTTGAGGTCGTCGCCCAAAACATACGCGTAAAGCATAACCGAAAGTAGAGGACGCGTCTCTCTTCCGCTTTTTCTGCAGGCTTCTTCTATCACGCTCTTTGCGTGGTGAATCATGTCCACGGGATACAGATTCAGAATCACCCTGTCGCTCAACGCAGCAGCTGCCCTAATCATTTTGTCGTTCAACGCCGCAAGAGCCACCGCTGGTGGCAGCGCGCATCTGAGCCTGGCTTTGACCGGCGCGTAAAACGAGCCGGTGAAGCTGAATCTTTCGCCTGAGAAGTAGAGTTTTAGCAACTTAGCTGTTTCGACTACCCTTTTGACCGGTAGCTCGAATCTTTGGCCATGCCAGCCTTCAATTATGGCGGCTGTGCTGGAACCCAATCCCAACGTAAACCTACCCTTGCTGAGTTCGTTAAGGGTGGCTCCGATCAGAGCCAGCTGACCAGCCGACCTAGTGTAAACGTTGATAATCGATGTTCCAAGTCGAATCTTTTTTGTTGTAGCAGCTGCTACAGCGGCCAAAATGGAAGCGTCGCGAACAGTGGTTTCTCCAAACCAGAGCCCGTGAAACCCTTTTTGCTCCGCCAACGGACTAATAGATGAAACGCTGTCAACCGTTAGATCACCGTTACCGCTAAACATAAGACTGGTGGACATCTGGCTTCGAAACACTATGAGCGTTAAAAAGTTGGTGTTCGAAACACAAAACTCCGCGGTTCAGGTTTAGAAACTTTTGGAAAGCTCGATCAACCGCTGAATAACTTCGAGTTTGTAGTCGTCGTTTCCAACGACATACGGATACACTATTGGCAGACCCAGACCCGCTTGGCCAAGAGTTCTAAGCAAAGCTATTAGCCTATCCGAATCCGGATTATGCAGGCTGATTTGGTACAGCTCCTTCATCACTTCGGTCCTCGCAATTCCTCGGCCCCTGAGTTCTTCCAAGGTCTCATTCACACCCATGTCCATAAAGAGTCTGCGGTAATTGGGGTACTCATTGTATTTTACAAATTCATTAAGCATATTATCCATCGCCACTTTTTCTTCCTCAGCAAAAAACACCTTAACGTAGCCAGCCACCACGAATCCCTTGGGCAACTCTTTGTGAGAAGCGGATATCAACTGGCGAACATAGTCGGCTGAGCAAAAATTCAGAAGAACCCCATCGGCTTTTCCAACAGAAGCCTCAAACATCTTCCTTCTTAAAGCCGAAAAAAAGAGCTTGGGAACCAATGGCGGCGGCAAACCTTTTCGAATGTACTCAACCCGTTCGACCAATTCTCTTATCGCATGGGTTCCTGCACGTGAACCCGTTCCCACCCCGAGGATGAACCTGTCGGGAGCGAAACCGTTTATCGCGCCAAGCCTACGCACAAAAATTGTTGGGTCGTGTTCCAGCAGTCTGACTACGCCGGTGCCAACATGTATCCTGTTCGTAGCTCCCAGCGTGAGCGACGCGAGTTCCATTGCGTCATATGCACCCACGTCCGGGAACCACACACTGGAATAACCCGAGCCGTCGAGCTTGGCCGCTATTCTACCGATCAAGTTTGGAGGGAAAACCTCCGATCTGAGTGCCAATCCTGTAGGCAACTGTGCAAGACACCAACCTCTTTATCCCCAAGCCTATTTTGGGTTTTCTACGCTGAGAGAACCAAACGTTTGGATTGCCGACACTATGAAATCAACTGTAGAGTCTTCGGGTAGCAGAGCGTTGACCCCCAAGGCTTCCAGCGTTTTCTTTGTTCTTGGACCCATGGCCAAAACCCTTAGGCTTCGAAGCCTGGGTAAAACCCGCCTTGTAATCGCGGACACAGCCGTGGAACATGTGAACACAACGCCTTGCGGGCTGGACTCCTGGAGGAACGCAGAAAACCTAGCCACCTCCTCCGCGCGGACACTCAGGTCGTAGAGTTTGGGCTCAAAAAACTTGGTGGAGTGCCTGAGCAGATACTCTCGAAGAGAGTCGCTTCTTCTAACGGAAGAGAAAAGTGCGGCTTGTCCCAGCCGTCCACTGTTACGCAACGAATCAATCAAGCCTTCTGATGTGTGTGGACGAGCCACTACCACTTTTCTTGCTTTAAAATGGTGTTTTATTGCCTCGGCTGTAGCTGGGCCGACCGCGAAACACTTTGAAACACGGACGGACTCCCTTAGCTCTTGAGAGGCGTTTTTGTAGACCAACTCAGAAGCCGTTTGGCTCGTAAACACGCTGGTGTCAAGTCCGGTTATATGAGCCAGCTCGGTTGAAACGCCCTCACTCACAGAATAGGTGACCACTTGGAAGGGCTCCACTGAAACATGGATTTTTTGGCAGCCTTCCACAATTTTTTTAACCGTAGACGAAGTTCCGAGAACAGCCCAAACCGTCTTGTGGGTTTCTGCCCCGCGTGACTCTTTGGACATCAATCACGTTTTCCAGCTACCCTATTTATTAGTTGTTGGATTTTGAAACCGTCGAAATACAGCGTTCTCGGTTTCTACACTCAAGCAGTCGAAGTCCAAGCGAATCAGGTTAGCCGTATCGAAGCTTTTCGTAGCTCTCAGCGGTCGCCGCCGTCGTTAATCTGATGAATAAAGCGTTCTTTCTTAATTCATTCAGATTCCGAGCGCCGCAATAACTCATGCCCGAGCGCAGGCCACCCATCAACTGTGTTACCACTTCTTTGAGACTCCCCCTGTAGGGTACATAGGTTTCCACTCCTTCGGGAACTATTTGTGAAATTTCTTCGGGGTCTATGTCCATTTTGTCGAGTTTTCGCCGACTCACATTGGCTCCCAGAGAAGCCATTCCCCGATACGTCTTATACTTAACTCCGTCTCGAACAGTGAAGTAACCGGGGCTTTCGTCTGTACCCGCGAACAAACTGCCCACCATCACGGTGGAAGCACCAGCCGCAAGCGCTTTGGTTATGTCGCCAGAATTCCTGATTCCGCCGTCAGCTATTATGGGAATATCTCTCTTTGCGGCCGCCTCAAAGCACCACATTACGGCGGTTAGCTGAGGGACGCCCGCTCCCGTCACCAGCCTTGTTGTGCAAGCTGCCCCGGGTCCTATCCCAACTTTTACGGCGTCTGCGCCAGCGTCTATTAATTCATCGGTTCCCTCTGGGGTAGCAACGTTACCAGCTATAAGAGGTACATGCGGGAATTCGGATTTTATCTTCTTTATTGATTGTAGCACGGCTTCCGAATGGCCGTGTGCAACGTCCAAAACCAACACATCCACGTCCGCGTCCACGAGTCTCTGAGCTCGTTCAGCATAGTCTCCTCTTACACCTATGGCGGCTCCGACAAGCAGCCTCCCCTTAGAGTCCTTTGCCGAAGTCGACGGGTGGGTGAAGCGTTCTACATCTCTTGCGGTTATCAATCCCTTGACCACGTTGTTTTCGTCCACCAGTGGTAGCTTCTCAAGCTTGTATTTGTCGAGTAGCCCCATTGCCTCATCCAGACTTATGTCTGGTTTACCCACTACAAGCTTGTTTCTGGGAGTCATTACTTCACTCACTTTTCTGGCATCGTTGCTTACGAACTTAACATCTCTACTTGAAACTATGCCCAACAGTCTTCTGGCATCGTCCACCACCAAGAGACCGCTGACTCCTGTTTCACGCATGATCTCCTTTGCCTCATCAACAGAGGCTCCCGAATTAAGCGTATACGGTTCGTCGATCACAAACGCCTCTGCTCGCTTGACTTTTTCGACTTCTGCAACTTGTCCACTTATCTCCATGAATCTGTGAATAATTCCTATTCCTCCCAATCGCGCTATTGCAACGGCCATAGCCGACTCTGTAACCGTGTCCATGTTGGCCGTAACAATCGGAATGTTCAGCTTGACTTGTTTGGTCAAGCGAGTTTGAAGGTCAAGATTTTTTCTTGACTTTACATCAGTTTTTCTGGGAACAAGTAGCACATCGTCGTAGGTTAGACCCAAAGGTATTTTTTCTGGTTCCAAAGAGCACCTTTTTCGAATTGTAAGCATCCCTATGCTTAAACCTTGTTGTCAAAACTCTTCGAGACAGCGAACGACGCACACAACGCCGCAGAATTTCGCCGGCCGCGCGGAGCCACCTCTACCACGCCAAAAATACACATTTGTGCAGGCGCCAAAACTGCTACGACTTCAGTTGTGCGGCGACCGTGGTCCTCTTGGGTTGGGAGCGAAACACGTTTATGTTTACCGCTAGAATACCCACAGCCACAAGCGCTGTCCCCAACAGTTCGTTCCAAGGCGGAACGCTGAGATTAAGGATGGATCCAAACACTGTTGTAAGAACGGGAACCATAAAAAGATAGGAGCTGAACTCAGAGGCGTTCATTCTTGATAGAACACGGAAATATATCAGATACGCCAAGGCGGAAGCCAACAGAACATTGTACGCCAAGTAGCCCCAAAAAGCGGGTGCTGGGTCCACAAAAACGCTTCCCAGTATAAGGAAAGGTGCTATAAAGAGTGCACCCATAAGATTCTGCACACCAGTGACCACGTAGCTGTTCAGCTGTGTGCTCCATTTCTTAAAAAGCAGAATTGAAATCGCCCATGAGAGAGACGCTGACAACTCAAACAGGTCGCCCAAAGCCAGCTTTGCAGCCGACAAGCTGGGAAGAAACACGACTACCACACCAATAAAGGCGGCCATCACCCCTAACGCTTTGAACCGGGTGAGTTTTTCGCCTAGCAAAGGTGAAAATGCTACCACAAGCACGGGTTGAGTGTAAACCAGAGTTGCGGCAACAGACGAATTAACAGTCGTTAAACCCTGATTAAGAGCCACCAAGAAAAATGAGACGTTGAACAAACCTATCGCGGATAACCATCCCAAATCCACTACTCTGAGATTTTTGATGCTTGACCCACTAAACATCAAGACGGCAAGTCCGCCCAGAAAAGCTCTGAAAAGAGCTAGGGTGACGGGGTCAACATAGGCGAGGCTTCCCTTTATCGCAAAATAGTTTCCCCCCCAAATGGAACACATTGTAAAGATGAGCAGGAGGTCGGTCTTCGTTACCATAAACAAACACGGCTCTCACGACTACGAATTGGGTATGCTTCCCACCACCACGGGGAGATTGAGATATGTGCCGTTTCTGAACACGGTGAAGACCACCGTTTGCCCCGGCAGAACGTTCAATTCGATGTAAGACAACAGTTGATTCGTATCTTCGATAGGCGTATTATTCGCAGAAACAATTATGTCGCCGCCAAGCATTACCTGTTCGCCCAAAACCGTTGATTGATTTACACCGCCTTTTAAGCCTGCCTCAGCAGCTGGGCCGCCAGCCACTACTTGTTCAACAAGCACCCCGTGAGTCAAGTTGATATGCATCGCCTCCGCCAAGTACACGCTCATTGAGACAACCGAAAACCCGATGTAGGGATGTAAATCGTATGTTCCGTTGGCGATCAGAAGAGGTAGCTCACGAGCCAGTATAACAGACGGAATCGCGAACCCCAACCCTTGACTGTTGGCTATCACCGCGGTGGTTACGCCTACAACTTGGCCAGCCAAGTCCAGTAGGGGACCTCCTGAGTTCCCTGGGTTGATGGCCGCCGTTGTCTGAATAACTCCGGCGATAGAGTAGGGGGCGGACACGGGGTCATCCAACACTCTGTCGGTTGCGCTCACTACGCCTATTGTGAAAGTACCCGCCAAACCAAACGGGTTGCCGATGGCAACCACCTGTTGACCCACTTGCAGCTCACTCGAATTGCCAAGGCTCAAAGGATGGAATTCGTACGCTGGAGCATCCACCTTTAGAACCGCCAAATCGCTGAATCTATCGCTTCCTATGACCGCTGCTGGGTAACCGTCGCTGTTGCTGAAAGTAACGGTTACGTTTGTTGCGTTGGCAATAACATGGTAGTTGGTAACTACATAGTAGCTACTGTTATACTGAACCACGAAACCCGAACCAAGCACCGGCGTTTGCTGTGTGGTTGAACCGAATATTCCCAGCTGAACACTGGTTTGCACCGCTTGCACCATTACCACCGAGGCCACTGTTTCCGAGTAGAGTTCAGAGTAGTTAACCGGAGGCTTATACGAAATCGGCGTAACAGGCTGAACGGGCACGGTGACAAGCTTTGTGAGAGCCGCTTGATTTCTGCTGAGAGTTGAAACTTCGTTTTTAAGCGTTTGTTGTTGTGTTTGGAGATAGGTTATTTCTGAGCCGAAAAAGTAATAGGTTAAAGAGAAACCAGCGACCAAACCGATCAGCAACGCAGCAAAGATAATTTTGGTTGAGCTGCGCGTCCCTCCAGCTTGGTTATACGTGTCCTGACTCATCATACACAGATTCCCTCAACAGGGTAAAATTAAACTTGTGTCACAAAGGTTTCAGTCCGATTTCAAACCGGGAGCTACGCTTGCGAGAAGTGTTCGGGAAAAACGCGGCGGGTTGGCGACGAATCCGACCCAAATATGTGTTGCATGTACTCAGTACTCCCCTGCACAGTTGATGTCGGCTAGGTAGCGGCGCACACACCCGTTGGATTCTGGGCGGGGTCATATACCGCTGTAACATAGGGTTTAACCAGTACCGTCTGTAAAGAAGGATTGTACACGACCCATACGTAACCCGCGCACCCAGTGCTCAGGTTCCAGTTAAAATCTATTATGTTTCCGCTGAACCTTGCTTCCCATTTCTGGGCGTTGGCGGAATTCTCTTGAAAGTCTACATATTCGGTCGGAGTGAAAACATAGACGTAAACGCTGGAATTCGAATCCAGCTGCACCTGCATTTTGAATGTATCAAACATCGATGAAAAAAGATAGCTGTGCGGCTTAATGGTGGCCGGCACGTTCCAAACGGTCACTTTTTGCCCGACGGGTTCGCCGCTTCCCAATCTAACAGCCAAATACAAGTTGACAGTCAACGATGCTGCAAGGAGTACTATGAGAGCCACAACCAGAGCTTTCATCTGGAACTCACCAAGAATTGGGTCTGGTCACAGATAAGCGATTACTTATTTGGAAGATTTCGTCCAGCTGAGTCCAAGCGCCAGACTCAAATCACCACGGAAATCACCCAACATGGGAACCGATTGCACTCAAACGTGTGAAGTGGAAGCCTGACGGCCGGCGCCGGGAAGTGGGATAGAGCACCAAATTGGGTATCTTTCAGCAACAAAACAGCAGTGAATTATGCCTTAAGTTCTCGTCCAGTGTGGAAGTCTGTTACGGCTAAATGAACAGCAATGTTCTCCCACGGCTGATGCATGCGGGTCTTCCCGCTCGCAGGTGCTTCAGCTATAACACACGTCTGTGGAATCAGAAGGAGTCGACGAACACAGAGTATAGCGGAGCATATATTTGCCGCATAGTAGGCTCAAATCTTTGCACAAGCGAAACCCGCCATTATTTTGGGCCGCGCGTCGTCGAATTGTTGCACACCAGTCGGCGCACAACTGTCGCAAACCTTATTCGGCATAATGCGACCGCGACCACTGATTATTGAGGGGCCCAGGGTCGAAGAGGGCTCGCCTTTTTATCTGTGTGAATCGACTCATGACGCATGAAGAGTTTCGTGTTGGACTCGGACACAATCGAAAGCTTGGTCAACGCCCGAGAAATCGTAGAAAGCATTGAAAGAGGATTCATAGAGTTCGGCAGCGGGTCAGTTGTCAACCCGACCAGGTTGTCATTCGCCTTGGAGGGTGACTGGTGGGGAGTGATGCCCGCCTACCACAGAGAAGCCGGCTTCTGCGTAAAAACCGTGTGCGTTATACCGGGGAACAGCCACAGAAATTTGGCGACTACTCGCGGCGTCGTGCTGGCGTTCAGCGGTTCAGACGGTTCTCTAAGAGCGGTTATGGATGGCACAAAATTCACGGCTATTAGAACAGCAGCGGTGACCGCGGCGGCCATAAAACACATCGACGAACCCAAAAAAATATTCTTTGTGGGCACCGGACTACAAGCCAGGAACCACGCGAAACTGTTCTCACAAATATTTGATTTAAAACACGTGAACGCGTCGTCAAGAAGCAAGAAGTCAACGCAGAGCTTTCTCGCTTATTGCAAAGAAATCGGTTTGAACGTGGACACCCAAATGGAGGCTTCGGAGGCGGACACGGTGATAACCGCCACCTCAAGCAACAGCCCCGTAATACAGGATTTTGCAGGCGAAAACAAAGTCATTGCGTCAATAGGCGCCCCAGTGCCCACCAGCCGCGAGGTGGGCGACAACGTGATCAAGGATTCCGACGTCGTAGTGGTTGACTCGATTAGCGGATGTCTAACGGAAGCCGGCGACCTAATCCAAACGCTGAAAACAGGGGTGTTAAGCATGGAAAAAGTGGTTGAATTGTCGCTGGTTCTGACCAAAAAGATGTCTCTTCAAGGCAAAAGGGTTTTCTTCAAAACCGTGGGTGCAGCCTTCCAAGATTTGTTCGCTGCGGACTACCTAATCCGAAAAGCAACCGAACACCATTTGGAAAACACAATTGAGCTGGAAAAACAGGTTGTATAGAGCCGAAACATGGGCTCCTTCGGTTGAAGACGGGGCCTAAGCTGACCCGCTTATGCATACTGGCTTACACAATGTATAACACATTGGGAATCAGCCCTTTATGTTCCCTATTGGGACGAGCCTCACCACCGGTTTCGAGATCCCCGCCAGCCTTGTGGCTTCGACAACCTCGTCAATATCCTTGTAAGAGCCGCCAGCTTCTTCGGCGACCCCTCCGAGACCACGAGCGCGAACATATATTCCTCTCTTTTCCATTTCCTTCAGAAGAACGTCTCCCCTCCAAATTCTCTTTGCCTTGGCTCGGCTCATGGTTCTGCCAGAGCCGTGCGCCGTGCTACAGAAGGTTTCGCTGGACCTAGCATCGGCGACCAGCAGGTAGCTGCCAGTCTCCATGGAGCCGCCTATTATCACCGGTGAGCCGTCGCTTCTGAATACCTGCGGAATTTCGTCGCGACCCGCGTAGTAAGCGGCCGTGGCACCTTTTCTGTGAACCAAAACCTCACGTATGGCACCGTCAACCCTGTGTTTTTCCAAGGTGGCACGGTTATGGGCTATTTCAAACAGCTGATGCATACCAAGCTTCTCTGCGTCGGATCTGAACACTTTGGAGAAAACTTCGCGCACTCTGTGCACTATGGTTTGCCTGTTGGCGAAACTGAAGTTCACAGCACAAGCCATGGCTTTCCAGTAGTCTTGGCCCTCCTGCGAAAAGAAGGGAGCGCAGGCCAGCTGTCGGTCGGGAACGCTTATCCCGTATTTTCGCTCCATGACACTCAGAAAAAGCTGAAGATAGTCAGTGGCAATCTGGTGGCCTTCGCCCCTTGAACCCGTGTGCATCATTACCACGATTTGGTCTGGGAATATGCCCCATTTCTTGGCGAGCTGCTCATCTCTAATGTTTTCGGCTTTAACCCTCTGGATTTCCAAGTAGTGATTCCCCGAACCCAGCGTACCTATCTGGTCGAAGCCGCGCTCGATAGCTTTAGAGGAAACCTTGGACGCGTCCGCCCAATCAGCGAGCCCGTTCAGCTCGGTGCGCTCAAGGTCTTCTTTCCAGCCGAAACCGTTGCGAACAGACCAGTGCGCCCCTTCTTCAAGCACGCGTTTGAACTCTGCTTTGCTGAGTTTAACGAAGCCTTGGCCACCCACCCCTGTCGGTATCTGTTCGAACAGACCGTCAACCAGTTGCTTTATACATGGTTTAACGTCTGCATAGGTGAGATTGGTCAGTATCACCCTCATCCCACAGTTCACGTCAAACCCTATACCCCCTGGGGAAATCACCCCTTCTGCGTTTACGTCCGTGGCCGCCACTCCACCGATGGGAAAGCCGTAGCCCCAGTGACCATCCGGCATCACGTAAGAGTACCTCTGGATTCCGGGGAGCATGGCAACGTTGCTAGCTTGCTCGAACACTTCGGCATCCATTTCTTGAAGCAATTTTTCGGTTGCGATCAGTTTGACAGGTACCTTCATCCCGTTCTTATGGTTTGTGGGCATCTCCCACTCCGATTCGCTAACCCTGTTCAATCCCAGTTGAAGAATCCTTTCGTTTACAGACACATTTAACACCTTACCCGCTCATGGATTCATATTAATCCTTGCTCAGTTGTAAGCTTCGTGTTAAAGCGGTTCGAAAGGCTTTTCAATAAAAGCGCTTTATTAGAGACTCCATTAATCGTGATGCCTCCCACGGCTGAAGCACATGGGCTTCCCGCTTCCCAGATAACGCCTGCCCAGTTAAGGGTAGAGGCCTCATCTACACGGGCCTAACACTGACATCCTCTTCACCCTGAGGGGCTGGAGGCTCCCGGTTCAAAGACACGTAGCCGACACCCCGTCTTGAGAGACGCCCCGCAAGTCTCCGCAGGCGCATATTCGGGTGCGCTCCACCCCACCCCTACTTTGAGCGAGCCGAGCCATGCGATGTTTATCGCGGTGTTCAGTTCAGAGTTTAGTTTGCCGTGAAGCAGTAAATCGGAGCCCCGTCGTTCGTCCTGACCACCTTTAACTTGATGGGCATACCAATCCTTGCCTTGGTCGGGTCGTCGATTATCAGGCGGGCCAACACATTTATGCCCTCCGCCTGAAGTTTACCCACGGCCACCAAATAAAACGGTTCGTTTGCAAAGCTTTGGGGCTTGACGAAAATCATGGTGGCCGCCAAAAGTTTCGCGTCCGCGCTCAGCTGAACCCAGTCGACGTTGTCTGACCTACAGTTTGAGCAGGACCCCTGCGGAGGGAAGTAGAGTTTCCCGCATTTAACGCATCTAGAAGCGAGCACCTTCCCCTCTTCCAATCCTTTGAAAAAGGGGTATATTTCTTCAACTGGGATTTCATACTTCAATCTCAGTTCTCTTTGGTCGAGGAAGACCGGTTTACCGTCTTTCTCGTCCAGCTTTATCAACGGATTGTTTGCACTCAACTCGACCACACACCTAGTTAATCGAATAAAGCGTCACATATGCGTAGTGACCAGTTCCACCTACGTTATGGGTCAAAGCCACCCCATTTCTGATATCCGCTTGACGCTGGGGTGGCGCTTCTCTTCTAAGCTGCTTGACCGCCTCCACCGCCATGGCTACTCCGGTTGCACCTATTGGGTGACCCTTAGCCTTTAAGCCACCATCCAAGTTCACGGGTATCGCGCCACCCTTGTAAGTCTGCTGCTCCCTTACCAGCTGAACCGCTTTGCCACGCTCAGCCAATCCAAGGTCTTCGTAGGCAATGAGCTCCGCTATTGTAAAGCAATCGTGAACCGTGGCCACATCCACCTGCTTTATTGGGTGGGTTATTCCAGCACCTCTGTAGGCTTGGTTCGCGGCTTCAACGCTTGCATCCAGACTCAGATAGTCTTCCCTTTTGCTGAGATTTGCCGAGCCGCTTGCCACCCCTTGTGATTTTATCCAGACAGGCGTGTCCGTGAGTTTCTTCGCGGTTTCCTCGTTTGCCAAAATCACCGCGGCCGACCCATCGGTTATGGGAGACGAATCCAAGAGCTTGAGGGGATACGCGACGTACTTGGACTTCATGACTTCGTCAACAGTAACGGACTTCTGGAACTGGGCGTAAGGGTTCAGCGAGCCGTAATAATGGTTTTTAACGGACACCAAAGCCAAATCCTCTTCCTTAACCTCGTATTTGTTCATATAGGCTGACGCATAAAGAGCATAGTAGCCTGGAAAGGTTAACCCAAAGTTCTCAAACTCCCAAAAATAGTTGCCCGCTCGACCGATTAATTCAACTATGGTTGGAACGGGAACACTGTACATCTTTTCTACTCCCACGGCCATGGCCATCTTCGCTGAGCCGGCGGCTATGGCGTCGTGTGCCACTTTTATGGCAGCGCTACCCGTTGCACACGCGGCCTCTACTCGCATAGTGCCCTTCGATGTTAGACCAGCGTATTCACCCAGAGTTATCGCGGGTAAAGCCTCCTCACTCCATATTCCCACGTTCCCCACAGAATAAAAGTCTATGTCTTTTTGCTCGACACCAGCATCCTCAAGAGCGGATTTAATGGATTGCCAAGCGAGCAGGTTAAGGTTGGCATCGCTTCTCCTACCAAACTTGGTTATACCCACACCCACTACTGCAACTTTACTCGACATACACACAAGTAGCTTGCTTCCTAGGATACATTAATGTTTCGTGAGCCAACTTGGAACACGCTTTTAGAAAGATTAAAGTGTGGTCACAGGTAGAAACAATGTCGTAATTTCATGGCCGCTTTAGAAGAGACAAGAAAAGATTTTCCCATTTTATCCAGAACATTCAACGGAAGGGTTTTGGCATATTTGGACAACGCAGCCACAACACAAAAACCCATACAAGTAATAGAGGCGGTGCGCAACTTTTACGCGCATAGCAACTCGAACGTTCACCGGGGAGTCTACGGCTTAGCGGAGGAAGCCACAGAGCTATACGAAGGCGCCCGTGAAACCGTTGCCCACTTTATAGGTGCGGAACCAAATGGAGTTGTGTTTGTTAGAGGAGCAACCGAAGCCATAAACCTAGTGGCCTACGCCTTCGGTTTTAAGAAGTTGCGACGCGGCCACAAAATACTCACCACTGAGATGGAGCACCACTCAAACCTGGTTCCCTGGCAGATGCTCGAATCCAAGGGGATAAAACTGGAATTTCTCAGAATACGCGGAAGCGGCGAACTCTCTTTGGATGAGTTCCAAGAAAAACTGGACGACTCAGTAAAGCTCGTGGCTGTGACGCAGACTTCGAATGTTCTGGGTACAATCAACCCAGTCAAAGAAATGGCTGAACTCGCACACGACAACGGGTCGCTGATACTGGTTGACGGCGCGCAATCCGTGCCGCACATGGCCATCAACGCTGAGAAACTCGACGTGGACTTCTTGGCGTTTTCGGGACACAAAATGTTGGGACCCATGGGGATAGGATGCCTCTACGCGAAGCCCGAGCGCCTACAAGAAATGGATCCTTTTCAGGGGGGCGGAGAGATGATAAACACGGTGAGCCTCCGACATTCCACTTGGGCGGACCCTCCGGCCAAGTTTGAGGCTGGGACTCCAAACGCCGAGGGAGCCGTTGGACTTGCGGCTGCAGTGGAATACCTGGAGAGGTTGGGTATGGAAAACGTGAGGTCGCACGAAGAAAAATTGGTGGATTACGCATTAAAAAGAATGCAGGAGATTGGAGTTGAAGCCTATGGCCCCTCGGACACAAAGAAGAGGGGTGGAGTGGTTTCCTTTAATGTTGGGGGCGTGCACGCCCACGACGTGGCGACCATCCTTGACAGCAAAGCCATCGCGGTAAGAGCGGGGCACCACTGTGCTCAACCAATTATGAGGTGGTTGAGCGTGCCAGCCACAGCTAGAGCTTCGTTTTACGTATACAATACACTTGAGGAAGTAGATAGACTAATAGCTGGACTGGAAGATGTAAAGAGCGTGTTCGGCAGGATGGAGGTGAAAAAGAATAAGCGAAATCTTTCAAGAAAACATTCTTTACCACTATGAGCACCCCAGCAACAAGGGGTCCATCAAAGACGCTCACATCAAAATAACAGACGCAAACACCTCATGCGGTGACCAAGTCACGATTTACGCGTTGCTGGACAACTCGAATATCAAAGAAGTCAAGTTTAAGGGAGTGGGATGCGCCATCAGCATGGCTTCCACCTCCATGCTCACAGAAAAAGTTCGGGGAATGGACATAAAGAGAGTCCTAGAGTTGAACCAAAAAGACATACTCGACATGATAGGAATAGACTCGCTGACACCCATGCGACTCAAATGCGCGATGCTGGGTCTACGAGCGCTGCAAAAAGGAATCGTGAGCTATACGTCTAAACGAGGCTAGTCACCGCCGGGCCACGGTTCCTGCTCATAAGATGACACAATTGCTTCGAGCGTTGAACGCTCCGCCACCAAATCCCTGATCGATATAACGCCGAACAGGGAATTCGATTCATCGGTGACGACCAAGTGCCTTATCTTATGCGTTCTCATAGCCAAAGCAGCTTTACCTACGTCCTGTTGCCTGTTCAGGGTCACAAGGTTTTTCGTGGCTATGTCCCAGACCTTTGAGTCCAAAGGTGTTCCCGACGCCACCGCGCGCATAACGTCTCGTTCAGAAACAACACCCACGGGCGACGCCGGATTCGACCCAACCACTACGAGCAAGCCAACGTTTTCGGAAACCATTTTCTTTGAGGCTTCCAAGATGGTGGCGTCACGCGAAATCGTTATGGGCTTTCTTTTTATCAGGTTTTCAACTTTCAAGTCTACCATTCCCCCAATCAACGCGCGGCCGCCGAGTCGCCCCTTTCTTCAAGAGGTACATACTTTTTACCCACGGTTCCAGTATAGTAGGCTTTGGGGCGAACCAACCTGTTGTCTTCAAGATACTCCAGTGCGTGAGCCGCCCAGCCGGGTGTCCGACTCATGGCGAAAACTGGTGTGAACAAATCCGTCTCCACTCCCAAGGCGTTGAAGACTGTGCCTGAGTAAAAGTCTACGTTTGGAAAGATTTTGGAGTTCGAAAGCCTTTTGAGCGCCGCCTGTTCAACCGCCTCAGCGGTTAAGAGAAGTTGTTTACTGTCGGGTTTGCGGTCCACCATTTTTTCGGCGACTTTCCTCAAAATTTTGTATCTTGGGTCAAAGTTTTTGTATACTCTGTGGCCGAAACCCATTATCCTTTGCTTGGCCCGCAGAACCCTTTCTACGGCCTCTTCGGCTTTTTCGGGTGAACCCACGGACTGAATGAATTTAAGGGACGCCTCGTTCGCTCCTCCGTGTAAAGGGCCTTTCAAAGTCGCGATGCCAGCTGTTATCGCCGAGTACATATCGCTCAGCGTTGACGCGGTAACCACACACGAGAAGGTCGACGCATTCATCTCATGCTCTGCATGCAGGATCATCGTCTTATCCATAACGCTAACATCGTATTCGTCCGGCGCGCTTTCCTTTAACATGTACAGAAAATTCGAAGCCAAAGAAAGATTCTTCTTGGGTTCCACGGGTTCCAAGCCACGCCTCAAACGTGAAAAGGTCGCCAGAAGAGCGGGCATCGCGCCCAAGATTCGGTAACTTCTCTTTTTGTTTGATTCCAAACTGTTGTCAGAGGGATTTGCATCGTACAGCGAAAGCATGGAGACACCAGACCTTATAGCGTCCATCGGCAAAGCGCTTTTGGGAAGCCCACGCATCCATTCGACAATCGGAGCTGGTATACTGTAGGAATTACGTAGCTCCGTCTTGAAAAGTTCCAACTGGGCTTTTGTGGGTAACTCGCCGTTTATCAACAGATATGAGACTTCCTCAAAGTTGGAGCTGTTTGTTAACTCTTCTATGCTGTAGCCGCGATAATAAAGCTGACTGTTTTCACCGTCGATATAACATATTTTGCTTTCGCACACGTAAATATTATCCAACCCTTTGTGTATCACCGCACTTTCAGAAGAAGCCATTGAAATCCATTCTGAAACATTTGAGCCAAGAAAATAAATCCTATGATGCCTCAGTATGTCAAGAAGAATCGATGAACAAAGCAAACACGGGAACAGTTTTTTGGGCACTCGTCCGAACAGTAACTATTCGAATGCGCTATAAGTAAGACTTTTAAGTTTTGACGAGGGAGGTGTTTGGTGTACAATGCAAAATGTGGTGGAGTAAAGCGCTTGCACCAGCGCTGATGAAAGAAGCTAGCGAACACTCAAGGTCGTTTTATGAGTGGATTCTACCCCCGATGAACATATACGAACTCGGCGGGTTTCTCGTGGTTGAAATGGACCTGGCGGGATTCAACAAGGACAACATAAACGTAAAGACGACGCCTCACACGTTGACCGTAACCGCCAGAAGAGAAGCCGAAATGGACGTGGATGCGGTCTATGTTTCGCAGAGGCCGCGGAGGATAAGAAAAGTTGTGCGTCTCCCACTCGAAATAGACGATTCTGTTGAGCCGACAGCCAAATATGAAAACGGGGTTTTAACGGTCAAGTTGACCACAAAGGGCGCCAAAAGAGTAAAAATAGAGTGATTTAGCTTCTGAGCGTTTGGAGAACCAACAGCCCGAAACCCAAGACAACCCCCAGCGCAGCGTACTCCAAGCGCAGTAACCCCGTGTAGGCGCCGTACAGGGAAAAGCCGAATATCAGAACAGAGGGAACCACAAGAATCTTTTTTGAACCTTTGTGGTTGTTGGAGTTTGGCTCGCTGAGTCTCCTTAGGATAAGCGGAGCCGTTTTGCTGAACAAAAGCGCTGTCTCGACAAAGGAGTTCACGAAGGCCAGTATATTGTCTCTGCGTACTTCGTCAAGATAGCCCTTATCCTGAAGGAGTTTGACGACCACTTTGAGAAAGTTGAAGTCTCTGTCCAACTTCATGCAGACCGCCTCCAAAAGAGCGGCCATCCTCATGTATAAGACAAGGTCGGGTGGAAGCTTGAAGGGAAACCTGTAGATCAATCGGTTGGCCAGTTCTCTCAACTGGCGAAACTCCCACTCAGAAACGTTTTCGCCTTTCAGCTCACGTATTGCCAGCTCAAAGCCTTTTTCCACAACCATTCTGTTGGCGCTTGGATCCAGCGCGCCCAGCGCCAGCAGTTCCTCTACTATTCCTTTGGCATCTCTCAACGAAAAGGCTGCGTACATCCTGATAAGGTGCTTTTTGGTGTAGTCGTCCAACGAACCTATCATTCCGTAGTCGTAAAGCACGAGGGTGTTATCAGAAGACACGGCTATGTTTCCAGGATGCGGGTCCGCGTGGAAAAAGTCTTTTTCCAGAACCATTGTGAGAAACACTCGTGCCAAGCGTCTGGCTAGACGCGGCCTGTCCACGCCCTGTCTGTCCAAAGCCTCAATGTCCGTGACCTTTATGCCTCCATGATAGGTCATAACAAGAACTCTGCTAGAAGACACTTCTTTGAAGACTTTTGGGATCACCACCTCCAGACCTCGCAGTTCTCTTGCAAGGTACTCCATATTCTTTGCTTCTTGAACGTAATCTATTTCTTCTTTGACGCGTTTAATGTATTCTTCAACCACCGAAACAAAACTATACTCTACGTTTTGGTCCACAAAAACACCCACGAAGCGTAGAAGGAACTTGAGAATCGCAGAATCTTGTTCTACCAACTCTTTGACCTTGGGTCTATTCACCTTCACGGCTACGTCGACACCCTTGTACTTGGCTCTGTACACCTGACCCAGAGAAGCTGAGGCGATTGGGTTCACGTCGAATTCGTCGAACACTCCGTCTATGGAACCCAACTCCTCTTGAATTGTGCCTTTTATCAGGTCAAAATCCGCGGGAGGCACATCGTCCTGCAGTTTCTCGAGCTCTTTGATGTATTCGGGAGGCAAAAGGTCTGGGCGAACAGAAAGGATTTGCCCAAGCTTTATAAAGGCTGGACCCAAATCCACGCAGGCTTGGTAAAGGGTCTTACCCTGTTTGGTGAGCCTTTCCTTTTCCCTCGGAGTGGCCTCTTTGTCTTTGTGAGTCTTCCGGTACAACGCGAATCTCAGAAGAGTTGGCCCAACTTTATAGGCCACCACGAAGAATCTGCGCAATGGAAACTTCGCCATGGTAATCACTCAAACAAACTTTTAACAGCCAGAACCGCTAGCAAGCCCAGAGCTACTCGTGGAAAGTCTGTGTCGAAAAGTAGGTGTTGCACAGGGTTCAACCGCGGGTCAAACTTGTCTCTGTGAATCTCGTAGAATTCGGGGTACATTCTGGCATGGTAGCCGTGAAGACATCTGAACTGTTTTTCAGAACCTTTTGGGTCGCCCAGCGAAGTTTCCTCAAAGCATTCGGGTAGCTCCGGCAACTCACGCATGGAAACGGTAATCGATTCGTCTTTACCGGCGAACAAATACTCAATTTCGCAGTTTTCCATCTATACCCGATTCCCCTACCATAATTTAATCTCTGGGTCAACGGCCCCTTTTAAGAAAGACGAGACACTCAGAACAAAACCAAATCCGTCTATCTGCCTTTGAAAGAAGGCTTTCTTTTTTCTACGAACGCCTTAAGGCCTTCTAAATGGTCTTCCGTGTTGGAAGCGATTGTTTGGGCCTGAGCCTCATGTTCGAGTGACTCGGCCAACGTGTGTGTCAAACCGAACATCAATGCTTTTTTAACCAAAGAATAGGCCTGGGTGGGTCCCGTGGCCAATTGGCGGGCCAATTCGTCTGTTTTGGCTTCTAGCTCCCCGTGCACAACCACTTTATTCACGATGCCGAGTCTCTCCGCGGTGGGCGCGTCTATGGGTTGAGCCGTGAGCATCGCCTCAGCCGCTCTTGCATAGCCTATTAGTCTGGGCAAAAAGAAGCTGCTTCCTGAATCCGGTGCAAGGCCGACTCTGGTGAAAGCCTGTATGAAGGTGGCTTTTTCGGAAGCCAATCTGAGGTCACACGCAAGCGCAATACTGAAGCCGGCGCCGGCCGCAACTCCGTTTATGCTCGCTATCAAGGGTTTTGGCATATCAACCATCTTCATAATCACGGGATTGTATTTGCGTCTGAGCGAATCGCCCAGATCCACGTTTCCCCTGCTTTTGGCCTCCAAAAGTGCGCCCAAGTCTTCCCCGGCACAAAATCCTCTGCCGGCACCCGTCACAACGACCACTCTTACTGAGCTGTCTTCTTCGGCAGCTTTGAGTGACTGCGCGAATTCTTCACCCAATTTTTCGTTGAATGCGTTCAGCACTTCGGGCCTGTTCAAAACAATTTTGGCAACACCGTCGGACACAGTGTACACAAGGTGGTGATACGTCACGCATCATTCACCTGCCCTTGAAATGGGGCTCGCGTTTTTCCAGAAAAGCAAGCATACCTTCTCTTTTGTCCTCGGTGGCAAACAACATGTAAAACAACCTGTGTTCTAATAGGAGCCCTGTCTCCAAGTCCGTGTCCAGGGATTTGAGAACAGATTCTTTGGCGAGTCTGACCGCGATCGGCGCCTTGGAAGCTATGTCTTTTGCGATATTAACGGCTTGCTCAAGAACCGCTTCGGCGGGAACGACTCTGTTCACCAATCCTAGCATATGCGCTTCGCGTGCGTCGATGGGTCTACCAGTCAAAACCATTTCCAGAGCCCTGTTTTTACCGACCAAGCGTGGAAGCCGCTGGGTGCCACCCGCTCCCGGCATTATGCCAATGTTGATCTCGGGTTGACCGAATTTCGCGTCTTCCGAACAAACGACTATGTCGCAGGCCATGACCAGCTCCAAGCCGCCTCCGAACGCGTAGCCGTTGACCGCCGCGACCAAAGGCTTCGGGTAGCGCGCAACCCTGTCCCACAGTTTACCCATGTCGCCTAGGTATGCTTCCACCAGACTCTTATCACTCATTTCTTTGATGTCCGCACCAGCCGAAAAGAAGGTTGGACCGCCGGTTATTACAACGGCTCCGACGTCTTGGTCCGGTTCAAACAGACTCAAGGCTTCCCATAGCTCCGTCATGAGTTGTCGGTTCAAAGCGTTGCGCACGCTGGGCCTGTTAAGAGTTATCAGGCCAACTGCTCCCCTCTTTTCACTAACAATGTTTTGGAACACCGAAAAGTTCACCGAATCACTTACTCAGATGTATTAATTTGTCTTTTCACGACCCCGGGGAACAATCGGACGGCGCGATTTTCTTCGTAGCTTTGACACAAAACTGGTCTGTGCAGCTGGTTCCAATCGGATTGTGAGCCAACAAAGCATTCATGATTTGAATCCACAAAACGTGTGAATCCATGGAAATCGAGGCCTCCCAACTTTACGAGGCTCTGAACCACTCCAACCAACATGCGCCGGCCAAGCGAACCTACGCGATGGTTGACTCCGCGTACAACAGGCGCCTTAAACTGCGGGGCATAAGTTATGAGAAGCCCTTATTTGGGGTAGAAAAGTAAATGGGTTAAGCACTGAATTTGAATCGGAGAAGTGTTAACCGATGCGTTGTCTCGTAACAGGTGGTGCCGGATTCATAGGATACGAACTCGTTAAAAGATTGCTCAAAGAGAGTTGCGATGAGGTGGTTGTCTATGACAATTTCAGTAGTTCCAACAGAGGAAGACTGGACGCTCTGAATCATCAAGGACTGAGGATTATAGAGGAAGACCTAAAGCACCCGAAGCTTTTGGGTGAAGCTCTGTCAGAAACCGACGTAGTCTTTCATTTGGCGGCTAATCCAGACGTGAAAACCAGTTCGATCACCACCGAAAGCCAATTTCAAGAAAATCTGTACGCAACGTTCAGACTCTTAGAGGAAATAAGGAAGCGGCCCCGCATCAAAACGCTGGTTTTTGCGTCCACCTCCACGGTCTACGGAGAAAAGGAAAAACCCAGCTCGGAAACAGACGTTTGCCAGCCCATTTCGGTTTACGGGGCCACAAAGCTTGCATGTGAAGCGTTAATCGGAGGCTACGTGGGCAGCGGGTTATTGGAGTCTGCTCTGGTGATACGCTTAGCCAACATAGTCGGACCCGCTTCGAACCACGGCGTTATATTCGACTTCGTAAAAAAGCTGAGGAAACAACCAACCGAACTCGAAGTGTTGGGAGACGGCAAACAGAACAAATCATACCTCCATGTTGAGGACACGGTCGACGGAATAATGGTTGCTACACGACACGTTTTGGATGAAGCATTGAAATTCACCGTGTTCAACGTGGGCTCAAGCGACACCATAACAGTGGATGAGATCGCAAAAATAGTCTGTGGAAAAATGGGTGTGAGCCCGCATATCAAATATGTCAACGAGTTAAACGGAAGAGGTTGGCCCGGTGATGTCAAGTCTTTTCTTTTGGACACTTCAAAGCTACGCTCGGTGGGCTGGTCACCCAAACACAATAGCCGCACCTCGGTAGAGCTAACAGTAGAAGAGCTTCTATACTCTCCAACACCCCCTTAGTGCAAGGGATGCTGTGCAAAGAGGATTGGGTTTAAGCGTGGCGCATCAGTCAACCACGCAAACAGTTGCGAACAAGCATGAATGCGAAGAATTTCACACAAGCAGCGTTTGCTCCAACCGACATGGAGTCTTTTGGCGTTTGTTAATCTTTTAACCCCTGTATCAAGAGGAAATAGACACGGGAAAAGTGGCCGTGTGGAAGAATTTGGTTTTAGCACTGATGATGCAAGCAGTGTTTGAGTTGTTCAGGGATTCAGGGTTCTCATCGATGGAGCGTTTCTTAGAGGAGAAGGTGTTGGCATCGTGATGGTAGTCGTCTTCAACCCAATTCTTGGACAAGCACCCAACGCTTCGAGCGCGCTTTACCCTGTAAGGGAATTGATCAACTGTGCGGCGCTGGGTTCGGGCGGTGGGTCGAAGGACACGCTTTGGGCACACTCAGAGAGTACAATCGTCGAGGTGGATGACCCAGCGCTCAAATTTTTGGGTGAACCCGTGTATGCATGTTCGCGCTCGCCGTGAACGTGTAACCGAGGAGCCCATACATGTGGCCGTCGCTGGGTGGGCTTCGCGCGTTCTGGTAACACAAAACGTCCTCTGCCTCCTATTCAACGCTAAGAAGATGCACGTTGACGGACGCCCAACAGTGTTCAAAAGCCGCGAACAACGGTATCGTGGAAGTGCAGTTCTTAAGGATTTTCGCACCCACACACGCATACCAAACCTTCGGGAATGAAAACAGTGTTTGTGGAGTCATTCGAGACCATATCAACAGGAGTAAGAGGCTTCGCAACAACATAAACACTCAGAGAGAAGCCCAACCTACGCGGGTTTTCCCGCTCCTTCTGCTGTTTGCACACCGATTGTAGATGAATTATTTGCACAACATTGTACTTGGTTGAAAAGCTTTATCACTGATTCAAGCAATGGGTTCTATGGTGGAAGAACTGTCGAAACTCTTGGAGCAGAGTCAAGCTTCGTTGATTGAGCTTTACAAGCTTAGAGCCTCAGCATCGTTGGAAACAACTCAACTAACATTGGGCTGGGATATTTTGGAACTATACCTCGCAAGGGGCGCCAAATCTCATTCATGGTCAAAACAGCTGGAGTGGCTACAAAAATCGAGCACTCTCAACTCTCTTTACCAAGTTCTCTTGAAAAACGCGGACTTCAGAAGAAGTCTCAGCGCCATTGAATCCGTGTGCCCAATCGAATATCAAGGGGGAATATACGATTTTCAATCACCTGGCAACCTGGCCAAACTGTTAACAGTTGTGAGACTGGCGGTAGAAACAATTTTTACCTCAACGCTTGACGCCGACTTGCAAACCAACCTAGTCAAGGTTTCAAACGACGTTTTGGGTCTCCTGATAAAGGAGCTGGTTCCCTGCAACTAATCGACTGTTATTTCTGGATGTTTTTGAGACCCGACCCACGGCGGCTCCTGTGAACCAAACCAAAATCACCGGTAACCATGACAACTAAGTCGGAAACATTGGTGCCAGTGGGACCCGTTAAAACGGCGCACCCAAGTTTCTTAAAGAATGTACCCGAATCGTTGTTCGCCAAGTAGGCTTTTGCGTCCAGCCCTTTTGCCAAACCATCCTGGTAGGTGTACCCGTCCACCAACGCGCCGGCTGCTTCAGTAAAACCGTCTATGCCGTCGGTGCCAACGCTGGCTAGCACAGCGTTTCGCACTCCCCTCATAGCAATCGAGGCGGCAAGACACAGCTCTTGGTTGCGTCCCCCTGTCCCTGACCCTCTTACGGTTACGGTCGTTTCGCCGCCTATAACCAAAGAGTCGAACGATGTGTCCCTGTCCGAAGAGGCGACACCCGCCAGAAAGCGTCCTATCTCTCGAGCTTCCCCCTGCATCCTGTCCGTTAGAACTAGGGGTTTGCGACCCAATTTCCTCAGCGTTTGGAACGCGCTCATACACGCATCCCAGCCAGACCCCAGAATTATGTTGTTCGCGGTTCCAAAACATGCATCATCGAACTTGGGTGTCTCGTACTCTTTTCCTTCCACCCCTTTATGCAAGAGCGAAGAAACACTTTTGGGAACCTTGTCCAAAATCGAGTATTTCCTGAGCACGTTCAAAGCATCTCTGAAAGTGGAGCTGTCCGGATATGTGGGACCCGAGGCGATGACATCCAAGGGGTTACCAACCACATCCGAGATTATGAGCGTCAAAGAGGTGGCCGGATGAATTTTTCGTTGAAGCAAACCTCCTTTAACGTCGGAGATGTGTTTCCTGACACAGTTGGTTTCATCGATAGACGCCCCACATTTTAGCAGGAGACTCGTGGTTTGAGCTTTCTCTTCGATGGTAACCGGGGAACGCGGGTACGCAAGCATGGCCGACGCCCCTCCAGACAAAAGAAAGATGTAGAAGTCCCCTTTCTTCCTTTGCGAAACCAGTCGTAGGATTCTTTCTGTTGCGGCCATCGACCTTTCGTCGGGAACGGGGTGAGAAGCAGGGTTGACGCGAACATTTCCAATGCGAAACTCTTTGTCAACCTTTGCGGCTATTTCACCCGAACACACCCTGGTTCGAAGGAGACCTACCAACTGCTTCGTCATTTCCACAGAGGCTTTTCCCGCCCCTATCACGTATAATCGCTCATAACTGTCAAGGTTAAAGCTTCTGTCCACCACGTGTAAAACTGAACCTTTTAACGACACCTTCTCCCTAAACAGGGTTCTGGGTTCCACCGAAACAATGGCGCGGTCAACCGCGCGCAAAAGTTGTCTACGTAACACACTGATGCTGGAACCGTGGTCCGTGTGAGACAACTCTTTGATGTTCTTTATCAACACACGGAAACATGGAAACGCCGCGTTTTATGGTTTTTGCATTGAACCTGATAGCCACGTTCGATTGAATCAGAACATCAAGCTCAAGCGAGAAGTGACATCCTTTCACGGCTGAAGTAGGCGGGTTTTCACGTTCGCAAGTGATAAAAGCGGGGAACTTGAAGAGGCGAAACGTCTGTGTGGTTTCAACTCGGCGTCCCTTTTTAAGGGTGACGCCTATGAATAAAAGGTTTGTTTGGATTGCAAGCGCCCAACTCCGACTCGCATCCCGCGGGGCTCAGAGAAGCTTGAACGCCTCTCACCGCTTTCACAGTGTTTCTGCGTCTTGCGCAAAATTGTTTGGGAACACAGAGCTCCACGGGACAAATCGAATCTGAGCCCTGTTTGACACATGCAGAAAGACCTATACACCCTAGACCATCGTCAGAGCTGAGCCAGATGGAAATTCTCGACTACGATGTGGTGGTAGTGGGTAGTGGGATAGCGGGCATGCGCGCCGCCCTGCAGGCTGCTAGGGTTTCGAATGGAAAACTCAGAATAGCCGTTGTTTCTAAGCTCCACGCGATGCGTAGCCATTCGGTTTCCGCAGAGGGCGGAATATCAGGCGTTTTGTTTCCAGGGGAAAACAACGACTCGATTGACCTGCACGCTTTTGACACCGTGAAGGGTTCGGATTATCTGGACGACCAAGCGGCCGCCGAAATCTTGGTCAATGAGGCTCCCAAGGAAATCAGGTTTTTCGATCATCTGGGTGTTCCGTGGAACCGCGACGAGAACGGAAAAATAGTTTTACGCCCCTTCGGGGGGATGAGTGTTCCCAGAACCGCTTTTGCGGCGGACAAGACGGGTTTCTTTATGCTGAGTGCGCTCTACGACAACTTAACGGGATTCAAAAACGTCGATATTTTCCACGAACACTACGTTGTTAGCTTGCTGCTTGACGCATCAACTCTTCTGGGTTTCTTCGCATTGGATATGGCGAGCGGTGACCCCAAAATATTTGCAGCCAAATCGGGAATAATCGCCACTGGAGGATGCGGCCGTATATACGGTTTCACAACCACCGCGTACTCTAGCACAGGCGATGGGATAGCACTCGCCTATAAAGCGGGTTTGCCTCTGAAGGACATGGAGTTCGTACAGTTCCACCCAACCGGTTTGGTTCCCAGCGGAATACTCATCACCGAAGCAGCGCGTGGTGAAGGAGGGTATCTTCTCAACTCCGAGGGTAAGAGATTCATGGAGGATTACGCCAAAAGCAAGATGGAGTTGGCTCCAAGAGACATCGTAGCCAGAGCCATGATATCGGAGATCAACCAAGGCCGTGGCCTGACTCACAAAGTATCGGGGATGAAACACCTTTTACTTGACCTTCGCCACCTAGGCGAGGCCAAGATAGACGAAAGGCTTCCCATGATCAAGGAGATATCCATGAAAATGATTGGTGTTAATCCGGCAGAGGAGCCGTTGCCAGTCAGGCCAGCCTGCCACTTCACAATGGGAGGTATTCACACGAATATTCGTGGCCAAGTGATGATGGACGATGACAAAACCGTTGTAGAAGGTTTGTGGGCGGCTGGAGAGTGTGGATGTGTAAGTGTGCACGGAGCCAACAGGCTGGGAAGCAATTCTTTGAGCCAGTGTGCTATTTGGGGGAGAATAACCGGTGAAGAAGCGGCAGAGAGAGCACTCAAAATTGATTCCTCGCCGAAGAGTGATCCAGAACTTGAGAAGCGAGCTGATACCGAGATGAAGAAACTGGAAAAATTGTGGTCAAATGAGGGAACAGAGAATCCATACACATTGAGAAGCGAAATGTGGGACACCATGGACAGCTTCGTATATGTTTACCGTGAAACCAGCGGCCTGGAAAAGGCGAAGCAGAAGATCGGAGAACTGAAACGCAGATACTCCAACGTATACGTTGAAGACAAGGGAAGAGTCTATAACACAAATCTCAGAGACGTATTGGAGATAGGAAACATGCTGGAGCTAGCCGAGGTAATAATTCTGGGTGCACTGGCCAGAAAGGAGACAAGGGGAGCACACGCAATGGTGGAATACCCGAAGCGGGACGACAAGAACTGGCTCAAACACACTTTGGCGTACAGGACAAACGAGTCGCCAAGGCTTTCATATATCCCTGTGAACATCACGAAGTGGGAACCGCAGGAAAGAAAGTATTAAGGTGTACAGGAATGCCCAAAAAAGTTTATGATTTCAGAGGGAAACAATCAAACATTTCTCGGCTAATAAGGTTTGATCCGGAAGCATTCGTGCACATACTGTTCTACAGGCTACTGATTCCCGTCTCGATTATTTATGGCGTAGTGTTACTGGCGTCGCTCGCGTTCGCGGGACTCGGACTGGTAGCAAAAACGCTCACAATCATAGTGTGGATACTGTTCACGCCGCAAGTGTTTGAAACGGCCAAGGCGATTTCCGTGACTGGTTCGAGAGGAATTGCGTTCGGCCACCTTAACGAGTCATACCGGTTCATACTGAGAACAAGGTACTCGAAGAAAGCCGGCGGATACTCACTGTTCCCGTATCTTATCCTAGCGCTGTGGGTGATAGGATTCATTTTTGCGGTGGTGTGGTGGTCCATATGAAAGGCTCTCAGCTCATGTTGTTCAGTTATTTGACAATGATCGGCGTCCCAATTCTTCTTTGGATAATATCCGTAACGTCGCCCGTGCCACAGACGGCTTCGCTCAGAGAAGCGCTCGCCGTCCTTGTGGGAATCGGTTCCATTGTTTTTGGCGCAGTTGGCATGCGTGAAGTGTTCTTGCATGGAGGTAAGACGAATGAGTAGCCCAGATGCTAATGGCTTAAAGAACATCGAAATAAAGGTCAAGAAATTCGACCCAGAGAAACCGGGATTCTCGGTGAAAACCTATCGGGTAACCGTTGACAGATTTCAGACGGTGCTTGGAGCCCTTATCGAGATAAAGGAGAAACTGGACGCGAGTCTATCCATGCGTTACAGCTGTCGAATGGGCATATGCGGTTCGTGTGCCATGGTCATCAACGGTAAACCGAGGCTGGCCTGCGAAGCAAACATCTTTTTGGAACAAACCAGTGTCGTAGAGGTGGAGCCAATGCGGGGTCACCCTGTTCTAAGAGACCTCGTATGCGACTTCGACGACTTCTTCCGAAAACACAAAAGCCTGAAGCCGTGGCTACTCAGAAAAGATGAAGAGGAGAAGTTCAGAGCCGAAAAGGAATACTCCCAAACAAGCAGCGAACTCGACTACTATCTTCCCTTCTCTTACTGCATCAAGTGCGGCCTGTGCGTGGATGCCTGCCCAGTTGTCAACACGAACCCTGTATTCTTTGGTCCCCAAGCGTTGTCGCAAGCCTACCGCTATTTTGCGGATTCAAGGGACGAAGGCGGAGCCCAGAGACTGGAAGACGTGGACACGCTCGACAAGGTTTGGGGGTGCGAGTTCGCCGGTTCGTGTTCCAAGGTTTGTCCCAAGGGGGTGGACCCAGCGTTGGCCATACAGCTCTTAAAAATCGAAGTGATGAAACACCGATTCAACAAGAATGCTTCTGTGGAGAGAAAAATAAGGTGAAGTGGCGGGTTCGCTTGCTTAGCTTTAATTGAGGTACATGCAAACACTTACGAAACTTTTACATTTAGATGTATCCACTTTGTCTAAAGTGGATACAGCAAATCGTATATTCAATAGACTCATATAGCCGTTCTCGGTTGAATAAATGAGACAGCATGTCAGTAAGAGCCAGCAAAATATGGATGGATGGACGGCTCGTGGACTGGGAGCAGGCAAAGGTACACGTGCTTTCACATGCACTTCACTATGCCTCAGCCGTCTTCGAAGGGATAAGGGTTTACAAAACGTCCAAGGGACCAGCTGCTTTCCGACTCAAAGACCATTTAAAGAGGTTGTACGACAGCGCAAAGATCTACTTGATGGATATCCCTTATTCTCAGACAGAACTTTTGGAAGCCGTCAGGCTTGTAGTGACCGCAAACGGTTTCAACGAATGCTATGTTAGACCGCTGGTCTACAGAGGGTTGGGTAGCATGGGTGTTAACCCACTGAAGAACCCGGTCCAAGTCAGCATAGCCGCCTGGGATTGGGGAGCCTATCTGGGTTCCGAGGCTGAGACGAAAGGTGTAAGATGCATGGTGTCAAGTTGGAGAAGAATAAACTCTCAATCTTTGCCGCCGCAGGCCAAGTCCGTAGCCAACTATGCAAATTCTGGGCTCGCAAAAGTGGAGGCTCTTAAAAACGGATATGATGAAGCCATCATGCTCAACACTGAAGGTTTTGTAACTGAGGGAAGTGGTGAGAACATTTTCAGAGTCAAAAACGGTGTGATAGCCACGCCCCCTGCAACGGCGGGTGCCTTAAGAGGCATAACCAGAGACACGGTCTTGAGCATTGCCCGCGACATGGGAATACCCACGGACAGGGTGAATATTTCAAGGGAAGAGCTTTACACATCGGATGAACTGTTCTTCTCGGGAACAGCCACCGAGGTTGTCGCGGTAAGAGAGGTGGACGGCAGAGTGGTGGGAGACGGACAAAACTATCCGATCACCAAAAAGATCAGGCAGCGTTACATGGAGCTGGTCAGAGGAGAATCAGACGGTCATGAAGACTGGCTAACGTATATGCAGGACCACATGAATCTGTGAAACCCCCAACTCGCTGAAAACGCGGCTTTGGTATCATAACCCAGAGCCGCTAATTCAGAACCACGTTGAATCAAACCCTTGGTCGTCCGCCTTTCCAAATTTTTGTTGAGCGCTCTGCAAACCCGTCGGTTACACACAATTCCATTGCTCTAAGAACCATAAATCCAAACACGGAAAACCGAGACTCGACGGAGCTCAAACCAACAAACAAGCGCCGGTTCGAGGCTGGTTTGGTTAACACCGCATCAGCAAAGTTAAAATCTCTTTAAGAATGGGTGTGAACGTGTCAAGAACGCTGGCAGCCCACAGGCCAGATAACAATGGTGCGTCAAAATGGTTCACCGTGTTAGTCGGCATCCCAGCCTATAACGAGGAAAAACACATAGAGAAATGTTTGGATTCCGTCCTTTCTCAAAGAACCCAGGTTTCCAAAATCACTGGAGTGGTGGTGGTCACCAGCGGCTGCACGGACGCAACAACGCGTCTGGTGCAAGAGGAAATGCGCAAAGATGACAGAATAGAGCTTGTGGCCCAACCCACCCGGCTTGGGAAAGCTCAAGCACTCAACGAGATTTTGAACGTTTTTGCTAAGAGCGACTCGGATTATCTCGTAGTGGTTTCGGCCGACGCGTGTCCGCGTTCAGATGCGATCGAAGCACTCGTCAAACATGCGGCCGCCAAAAACGCGGTTTTCGTAGCCGGCTCACCTGTTCCCAACGCGTCGTATCCGGCCAAATCAACCTACAAGGTGGTTGAGTTTATGTGGTCGCTTCACAACTCTTTTATAAGAGCCAATTCGCAACTACCTCTTGTCCACTTAACGGACGAATTAATGTGTATCAAAAAGAGGTCCATAAACCGAGTTCCCATCTTTGTGGTCAACGACGGCGCCTATTTCTCGCTGAACGCGTTTTTCACTGGGAACAGGGCTGATTACTGCAGGAAAGCCGTGGTCGAAGTAGCCGTGCCAAAGAACTTACGCGAGCTGGTCAAGCAGAGGTCCAGAATACTTCTTGGACACTTACGGCTCAAAGTCGAGTTCGGCGTCACCACGAAGACCTTTGAAACAAGCTTTTTGCGTTCACCGTTTGATTCATTAAGAATTCTTTCGCAAGTGCTCAAAGAAAAACGCGGCCCCACCACTCTGATGCGGGCCGCATGCGTCGAGGCATTGTCGGCAGCGGTGGCTCTTCTACGTTATTTTTCGGACAAGCAGCCTTGGATTTGGGAAAAGGTGGACACCTATTGACTCAAAGCGCAGTGGGTGAAGTCGAAAGAAAGATTCGCTTCTTCGTTGAAGTTGCGACAAAAAACGGGTCCGCCATCACCTGCGACGAGCTACTTTTTCTGCTACCCTTGGACGGGGTTCGCGATGTGGATGAGCTGAACTCATTCATTCAAGGACGCCTCGGAGGCCTAGTGGTGTCCAAAGAAAACTTTGTTACAACCAGCGCGACATCCAAACTCATCGAATCGACCATAGCCAAAAGAATGGTTTCAATGAAAAAAATCTTTGCCGTCAAAGAGTTCTTGAGCTCGCATCCCAGTCTGTTTGGAGACGTTTTGATAGCCGCAGTCTCAGGCTCCACGTCGTATGGTTCATCGGATACAGACGACGACGTGGATGTGATGCTTGTGACCAAAAACGGCAAACTCTGGACCACTCTGTTTAAGACACTTCTGTTTCTGAGAACGCGAAAAATAGTGTTTCACTCGCCCAAAAACCGCATTGAGTTCTGCTTTAGCATGGTAGCGACGGCCCAGGGCTTCAAGGATTTTCTTGAAAACACAAAAAATGCTTTGGTGGCACGTGAACTACTCTACCTCAAACCGGTCAAAGGAGAGGGTCTTCTTATGAGCGTATTAAGCGGGTGCAGCTGGATTCGACGATATTATCCGAGGTTCAAGCCCGCGACCAATGAAGAACCAGCATTCGATGTTTCAACAAAGAAGCTAGGCCTCGTCGAATCTTTGGCGTTCAACATCGTTGGTTCCTATCTCTGCTTTGTGGCCCGCCTTCGCAACGCCCACTTTAGAAGCAGCGGTCGACCAGCCGATGTTTTTGAAGTCATAAAGTCAGTGGACATGTTGATCTACGAGTCCAACAGATACAAAGCTCTCAAAAGGCTTTACTCCAAAGCCTTTGCGACCTGACCCCGACGCAACAAAAGTGTCTTGAAGGGTTAAGCGGCTTTTCACAGCCAGCATCGGCGACTGAGCTGCCGACCAACGAAACTAATATATGTGGGAACCTCATTTTTTGCGCGTCTAATCATGGCCGAAGCTTTGGTATACAGAGTACACCGTTATTTACTGTTGGTCAACGTTCTGGCACTCATTGTTGCCACAATCTTCCTTGGAGTGGAATTGCTGGATATAGGATTCGTCTTGTTTATGTTGGGCTCCATAGGCCTGTTCCTACTCGCCTATTTGGGCGAAGAACGCTCGTACATGGGAACCGTGGTATTCGGCGCGGTTCAAACCCTTTTTTCGATTGTTTTGTTGCTTACACATCAGACTCTGATTGGTTTCGGGCTTACAGCCTCATTTGGGATTGCCCTACTAATAGTGGCACTACTCGTTACCTCTCGTTACACCAAGGCGAAGAGCAAAAAGGCACTCGCGGACTTTGTTCCACCCGCCTTTGGTTAGCGAGCGGGGTCAAACCACATGACCAACCATGCAAAACTGACGGCTGCACTCGTAGTGCTCATCCTGGTGTTGCTCATCGGAGTCATCATTTTTTCCTTGAGCGGCAACGTGACCTTCGCAGCCATCATGTCAATAATCGTTGGTTTGATAGGAGCCCAAACCATAAGGCTGGTTTCCACGACCCGTTACTGACATCCTCTCCACCCTAAAGGGTTGGAGGCCCCTGTTTCAGCGGCACATAGCCGATACCCCGTCTTGAGAGGTACCCCGCCAGAGGCGTCTCCGCAGGCGTGTATTCGGGCGTGCCCCGCCTTTTCACACACACCCATTCACGCTTGAAACACGGATTCCACATAACTACTATAATCCGCCGAGCCTTGTACCGAGCGCTCAAAAGTTCAGTTGACCCGTTTGGTTACCGATTTAATCAGCTCGAAATCTCTGAAGCATTCGTCCACGACAACCCGGTAATCAACTTCTCCGCCTTCTATTTTTTGAAGCTTTGTTTGAAGCTCAGCCGTGTATATTTCATCCAAAATGGATTTGAGGTCTACGAGTTTGAGATTCAAAAAGCGATAGACACTTTTACCTTTGTTTGTGGCCACCAACGAATTTCTCTTCGTTGCGAACACGTATCCGTGGCGTTTGAGCCTCTCTATCGTTGAGGCGTAGGTAGACGGCCTCCCAATCCCTTTGGTCTTCATATAAGAAACCGCTTCGCCTTCGGTCGGAAGTGGTGAATCCGAAGACACGGAGTAGTCAACGTTGAGCACATCCAACGCTTCTCCTTGTTGAAGCGGTGTGACCATTCGCGGCGGATACAGTCTGTTGAAGCCTTCTTCTAAAACATCGCTGTAACCCTCCAAAGTGGTCTCCATTCCGGCGACTGAGAGTTTGGCCGACTGTTTAACAAGCTTTGAGCCCCTCATTTGGCTGGCAATGAATCTTCTGAATATTAGGTCGTAAAGCCTGATGTGTCTGAAGTCCAATGCCTCGGCACCTGGGATCTGGAGAAGGTCTATTTGGCGCTTCAACTCATCCGCGTTAAGGGGCTTGGTTGGTCTGATACACTCATGCGCCCCCACATCGCCCCAGCTTCTGGGCTGAAACAGAACACTCCATTCATTTCTCCATGTAGACTCCAAGTATACGCGTGCTATTTCGATTCCGGTTGAAGAAACGTGTGTGTGGTCGGTTCTGTGATACGTTATGAGACCCGTTTCGAACAGGTCTTGAAGCCTTCGCATCACTTCGCCAACGGACCATCCGAAGCTACGAGACGCTTCAGCCAGAACAGTGTCCGTGGTAAACGGTGGAGGAGCCTTCAACTCCGCAATCGCCGTCACCAAATTTTCCACGACGATTTTGGACGTGGCCAAAGTCTGGACCAATGAACGAGCCTGCTTCGCGTCTATTTCGTTAAACGGCTTTCTAAAAATGACCACAAATTCACTGTTTGCCTTCCTGCACCTCAGCCTGAACTTCCTTGTTTTCCCACTTTTGTTGGCCTCGCTCTTCTGAACCATCCAGCCCAGCAGAGGCACTTGAACCCGCCCCGCCGGCACCCTCAGCCTCCTTTTCGCCCCGTCGAGAATAAGACTTTGGTTGGCGGTAAGAAGTTCAGTCAAACCGTATCCTATCCACCTATCGTCGATTCGCCTGACCATTTGCGCAGTGACCATGTTGAGGTCGATCTCCGAGGCGTTTTCAAGAGCATCCAAAACGGCTTCGGGGGTCACCTCGTGGAACTTCGCTCTCTTAATGGACCTGGCAAACGGTGACAGTAGGAGAGCCACGTCCCAAGCTATCTTTTCGCCCTCTGAGTCCGGGTCAGTTGCAATGTATACGTTGGACACGTCACTAGCCCGTCTCCTCAAAGCCTCAACAACTTCTGAAGAACGCCTTATGCTTCTGGAGCCGCATTTGGGACACTCGGCATCGCAACCGGTAAACTGAGAATTGCAAGCCTGACACCTATTGATATACTCATACATGGGCACAAACGAACCATTCAGCTTGGGGACGCCGTAATTCGTTTTTTTCTTGGCTGCGTGCGGCAGATCGATGATGTGGCCACCTGTGGAGCTAATCGTGAAAAGCGTGTTGTTTATGGCGACTTCATAAAACACTCTTCCCTGCGAAAAAATCTTTCCGGGTCTACCAAAAAAGTTGGCTATGGTGCGCGCCTTATTGGGCGACTCAACCACCAGCAAGGCGCTTTTCATCAAGTCCTTGTCGAGTTTCACGGTCAAATCGACGCTTCGATCCGCGTCGACTTCTTTCAATATTGCCTCAAAATCCACCTCGTCGTGATTCAACCACTTGATGTTTCTGGACGCAATCTGCATGGCTCTTCGCAAAGCGGACATGACCCGTTCGTTGTCCACAAGCACGGCCGAAAGACCCTTGGTGAGTTTGCCCCCCAACAGTCTGCTTGACCGGCCGCTCGCCTGAATATAGGTTTTCACGTCGGGGGTGAGAACCATCAAACCCGTTTCTTCTTCTTGAATTATCAGTTGATCCGAGTTTTTAAGGCGGTCCAGCACGCCCGGGTGTGCAAGCATCACGTGGAAAATTCTTCGGCCTTCTCCCACTTCTTCCTGCACCTTTCCAAGATAACCTTCGAGTTGCTTGTTTTCCTGATTGGCCTTCATCACAACGGATAGATCGCCAGGTGACAGGTTCTGAATCATTTTTCTGAGTTTAATGGCCTGCTCAAAGATTTGCTGCCTTTCAAGAGGATTCTGTGTAAAATCCGCGGTTGCATAGAGGAGTCTGATGAGGCCGAGAGGAGACGCCTCTTCGTCCTCGAGCCTAGTTTTGAACTTGGGCACACCCACAAAGAGCGTGTACCTTACGGTTTGAGGCAGGTCGATTCCTCTGACGAGTTTACCGTAATAGCTGGCCGTTCCAATCAACACATCCAGCTTCGAAGCAGCGAACTCGTCGACCCTTTTATGGAAATACGCCTTGGTGTGGTAAGCCTTCACATCGGTTTCCAGCAGGGCTTTTTCGAGCTTCTGCATAAAGGGTTTACCGAACTCTTTGGACACGAAAACAAGACCGCCTCTGCCCAGTCTCTTAACTTGTTTGACTACATCGTCTATCATGTTGCCGCTTGGCTTTACTTGCACGTCAACGATGTTCCTCATATAACCCGTAGAAGAACCCGCTTCGAAACCAAGCAGTTCGCGGAACATTCTTACCTTTATGCCTTTGGGTCTGGCGGTTGCGCTGGACACTATAAGTTGGCCCAAACCCGGATGAGCCTTTTTGTACTCTTCAATTTTCTCCACTTGTTTCTGATACTCTTTGTTGGCATCCGAAACTTCCTGGGAACCGCCGAAGCCCTGTGCGAACAGCCTTGCAAGCCTTATTCTTAATTTGATAGCTTCAACCGCCAAGTTCTGTACCTCGTCGTTGAACCCCAAGAGTCTCAGCACGCGGTCAATGTTCATGCTTTTGCGTAGCAACGCGTCCACGTCGTCCACCAACGCGATCGAAAACGACAACCCCGAAATCCTTTCATATATTCTGCTGAGACCCATCGCTGTAAGAACAACCACTTGCGCGGTTCCGTCGTCGAGCATCTGCATGGCCAGCCTCTTCTCTTTCGCTGTTTCCTCGCCATGCACTTCCGCCACCCGAATGTCTTCTCCCAGTATGGCACAGCACTTTTTGACCCAAGACGCGATTTGACGAGCCAGTAGAGCCGTGGGCGCGACCATTAGCACCCTTTTGTGTTTTATAGCCATGTAGACCGCAAGGACCGTTAGAAAAGTGGTTTTCCCAACTCCAGTGGGGGCAATTATCGCGAAACTTTCACCCCTTATACACCTTTTGGCCCAAGTAAGCTGGGCGCTCCAAGGCTGGTTCCCGGTGAGTTTTCGAAACAGTTTGACGAATTCGTCCTTGTCTTCATCGAGCCTTACAAGAAACGAGTAATTCAGAAGCCTGCCATTTTTTTTAAGAGCGGAAGCCACCTTTCTACGAAACGCTTCGTCCATAGCCTTCGACTCCAAGCTTTTTGTCGCTTCTGGCAAACAGTCGTCGCAAGGGAGGCCGCTTCGAAGCCTGCTACTGCTAATTTGTCCTTGGCAGTTGGGACACGCTGAGAGGAAGGTGGCTAGCTCCATCAAAACCCTTTCCGTTACGTAAGCTTCCATATATAGACTTTTTGTGCGTTCTAATGAGGAGTGTAGAAAATTTCGTGCTTTGAACCGTGAAGGAGCCGACGAGCCGAGATTGTCACTCGTTCTTCAATACGCTGTTTGGCGCCACGCTTTCTTTGCTCCTCACAACCACAGAGGGGTAAAGAACAGAGTTGGCTCCTATCCTAGAATTATTGCCCACAATGGCGCCGATCTTGACCATTCTTCTGCCCTCTTTGACCACGGGCTCCAAACGAGTGAGTTCTGAGCCGTGATGCAAAACGTTGAGAGTGGTCACATGGGGCTCAAAGATGGCCGCAAGACCCGTCACCGTGTTCCCAACAAAGCATCCCCTGCCAATCGACGTGTATGGTTGAAGAACACTACTCGTTATTTCGGAATACGCGCCCACGGTTACCCCTTCCTCCAACGACGAATAATTATGCACTAGGACACCCGTGCCGACGTAGGCGTTCCTTCCGATATAAACTGGGCCCTTTAGCACCGCGTGATGATCCACCTGAGCCCCTTCTTCTATTATGACTGGGGGCTCTATGATGGCTGTAGGAGAAACTCTAGCGCCCGTGCTTATCTTAGTAGACCTGAGTTCATCAAGCAACCTAGACGCGCCGTTGAGTATGTCCCAGGGATAGCCAAGGTCTGTCCAAGCACCGTTCCACAACGAAGTGGACAGGGAACGCGTTTCTGCAAACGCGTTCAGCGCCGCAATAAAATCCTTTGAATTTGAGGCCAGCTCAAAAAACGAAAAGGGGAGGATAAACGCACCCGCCAAAACATACCCCCCAATATTTGGGTCCAGTTCAGCGGGTTTTTCCACGACGCGTTGAACCGTTCCGTCGTCCCGCAGTTGGACTATGCCATAGGTTTTAACGTCTCTTTGCAAAACCAGACTCGCGGCACCACCCGCCTCGTCAACCGCAGAATCGGCAAGCGAACGATAGAACTCTTGGCTGCTCACTATGTCCCCATACGCCAAGAAAAATCTGTCGTCGCCACTCTTTGAGCAAAATGCGTCTTTGGCAGCCATTATTGCTCCCAGCACCTCTGTTTTATCGGCTTGGTCGATGAACTCTACGGTCAACCCCAGTCCTCTGGCTGAATCGCTCGCAACCTGTACTATTCCCTCGCCTCCTTCCTTAATGACGACGGCAGCCTCTTCAACGCCAGCGGTCTTTAAGTTCCTCATTACCCGAACAATGTTTGGCTCACCAAGCAGGCTTATCAAAGGCTTAGGCAAACCTTCGGAAAGCGGCATCATTTCTTTGCCTTGGCCACCGCACAGAATAACCGCCTGCTTTATTTTGTCACCCGAAAAACCACTCATATGTGTCTCCCTCACTCTACGGTAACCGTTTTGGCCAGATTCCTCGGTTTATCTGGGTCGAAACCCTTCTGAAGACAAAGATAATAGGCCAAAAGCTGAAGAGGAGGCAAAAACAGAACAGTGTTCAACAATGAAGACGAACCGTAAAGTTCGAATGGATAATCAAGGTTTTCCACCAATTTTCTATTACCCTTTGACACAACGCCTATGGTATAGGCGTCCCTGCTTTTCATTTCCATAAGGTTGTTAAAGGTGTAATCCGCGACTTCGTTGTCCGAGAAGACAAAGAGAACCGGGAAAAACTTGGTTACCAAGCTGATAGGTCCATGTTTGGACTCTCCCGCTTCGTAGGCCTCCGCGTGTATATAGGCAACTTCTTTGATCTTCAAAGCTCCTTCCTTTGCCAAGGGAACTCCTTTGCCTCGGCTCAAATAATACATGCTGGGTTTGTCTTTAAGCACGCGGGAGAGCTCCCTTGCTTTGGCTTCGGATAGGCTTATGTTTCTTTCCATGATGGAAGGCGCGGCTCGCAATTCCCGCAGAAATTCGGCTTCTTCTTCGCTTGATATACTCCCATTCAGCACGCCCACCTTTTCGGCCAACATTTGAAGAGCAACGAGTTGCGTGGCAAAAGTTTTTGTAGCCGCGACGCCAATTTCGGGACCGGCCTTTGTATAGAGCCTCAGGTCTCCTTCCCGGGCTATTGCGCTGTCAACAACGTTCGTAAGCGTTATTATCTTCGCGCCGCGCTGTTTAAAAGCTCTGAGACCCATCAGGGTGTCAATCGTCTCACCCGATTGACTCACAGCGATGACAAGGTCTTTCTCGCTTACGCTTTGGGCGTGTAAAAAGTACTCTGAAGCCACAACGTTGAAGGCGGGTCTGCGAGCGCAGTGTATCAGAGCGTCTCGACCAGCAAGGCAAGCATAGTAAGCCGTTCCCGCCGCCAAAAAGAAAATTCTGTCCGAACCGTGAATTGCGTGCGCCGCTTTCATCAAATCCAAATCCGACTCGAAAAACGAGATTGTCTGTCTGAGCGCCAAAGGCTGCTCGTGAACCTCTTTTATCATGTAATGCGGATAACCCGCTTTACGGGCAAGCTCAGCGGTCCAGCCTATGACGCGGGCCCGCGAGGAAACCGAAACACTGCGCAAAGCCATAAGGTCTTGCAACTCGATCGCCCCGTCTCTTGAAATATAGCCGACCTCGTCATCGTTGATCACCACCACTCTATTGGTGTATTCGAGAAACGCTGGTATGTCGCTCGCAACGAACAGCGCTTGATCCGAAATTCCAAGGGTGAGAGGCGAATTTCTTCTTGCAAAGAAGATTTTGTCTGGTTCACCCGCAACAAGCGCTACAAAAGAGTAGGAACCGTTCAAACGGATGACGGAGGCTTTAAACGCTTCGTAAGGGGAAACACCTTTCTTGAGGTTGTCCTCAATCAGGTGGGCGAAAACCTCTGTGTCCGTCTCGCTGATGAATCTGTGTCCCCGAGCCACCAATTCTTCTTTTAGATCCAAATAGTTCGCTATTATGCCGTTGTGGGCAACCACCACCTTACCCGAACAATCCGCGTGTGGATGAGCGTTCACATCGTTGGGTTTACCGTGGGTAGCCCACCTAGTGTGGCCTATGCCCACGGTGCCCACCAGCGAGTCCAACCGGTGTGATGAATTAACTTCGGCTATCTTTCCCTTTCCCTTTCGAACAACTATTGTTCCGTCGGACACACATGCCAAGCCCACAGAGTCGTAGCCGCGGTACTCAAGCCTTTCCAAGCATTCGACGATAACTCGTCCCAGCGGAAGATTCAAACCATGGTTTCTCTGAACCGCCAAGCCCACAATTCCGCACACATTGTGCCAAACTATATACTGGGAACGCGAAAATAAGCCTTGCACAAGTCTTTGACACGGCTACGGGACTGGGCGCACCAAAAAATGAGTCCCTGAGCCAAATCGCTTGATTTTTGAGCCTTTATCACTGTGTCTGTTGGGATTCTTTGGATTGCTGAGTTTCAACTTTGTCGCCCATCACCGGCACTTCGGCTGGTTTCTCTTCGGGTATAACAGGCTTTGTGCTAACCATCACCCAGCCAAGCCATATGGCTATTCCCGACACGCCTATGACGAGTATCCAAACCACTATTTTAACCGCGAAGAGCGCGTATTGGTCGACCACGGGAACCCAGAGCACCAGTGTAAACACCACGGCTATTATCGCAAAGGCCGCAACCAGAATTGCGCCAACCGCTCTTTCACTGACCATTTAAGATCCAAAGCGTGGAATGCGTCACCATTTAAAAAGCTTTTCAGGTTGGAGCCGAAACCCCTTCTTTTTAAAAGGAACTGCGGAGGAGTGCGCTAAGCTTTGATCCGAAACGCTTCTGAGGGAAGACGCGGAAACGTCGATAAAACGGGTGAACCATCTTACTGCTTGAGCGAAACCTTAAAGATGGTGGTTCAGCGGTTCACTGAATCGGTTTTGGCGGTACCCGAAACATACGCGGAAATTTGGATAATTGAAGCCAAAATTTTAGTCATCAACTCGCTATGAGTCTCTCTATAGCTTCACGAAAATCCGCAAAGACAAACTTGGGTCGTTCATGTCCCCTGAGTCTCCTTGTGTCAAACTCTTTTGTAACACCGCTCAAAACAAGAACGGACACGCATCCGTTGCGGTTTGCCATAACCACGTCCGTTTCGGGTCTATCGCCGATCACTACTATGTTTCTGGGGTTCACAGAACCGTTGAGACGCGCCACGGCTGCCGAAAAAAAGATGCGCGACGGTTTGCCCACGACTCTCGGCCTCTTGTTGGTGCAAGCCACAATTGAAGCAATAATGGAGCCAGCGCCGGGCATCTCAAACTCCTCAGCCGGATAGGTTTTATCCGTGTTTGTGGCGACGAACGCCGCACCAGATTGAATGGATCTCATGGCGCACACCAATTTTTTGTAATCAAAGCTCCGATCCAAGCCAACCGCCAACAATCCTTGGGTTTCGTTGTCTGTTATCGGATAACCCCGCGAAACCAGTTCTTCTAAGAGTCCGTCTTCGCCCAGAACACACACACCTTTTCTGGCGCTCCGCTGCAACTCTGGGCGCTTGTCCAACAAATGGGTCAGGGCCTGTGAAGAGGTCATTATCTCCTCGGGTTTCACTTCTAACCCCTTGGACCTGAATTGCTGAGACATATGGGCAGGGGTCTTCGTCGAATTATTGGTAACCAACAGAAAGGGAACGGATTTGCGTCTCAGGGTTTCCATTGCGTCCGCGGTTCCTTCCACGATTTTGGAGCCCCTTTTAATGACGCCGTCAACGTCCACAAAAACCGCTGAAAACTTCAACCCAGACGCCTTCTCCCCAAACCCACGTACAACGCTCCCCTCGAAGACTTGGGCTCAACCAGTCCCTTTGTGTCCACCACCAAAGTTTTGGGAGACTCGTTTCCAGCGAGCTTGGCTATGGCTTCGAGTGTCAGCGTCTTATACACAGTGTGGTCAACTGCGACAATCACGACATCGGCGCCCCTGAGAACCTCTTCCAAGTCGTTTTCGATTTTCACCCCCAATTTCGACAGAACCGGGTCGAAGCCAACGTAGGGGTCGTGAATCCGAATACGGGCCGCTCCTTCTTTGTGGAGCTCGTACACCAGTTCGTGTGTGGGCGAGTTCCTACTGTCAGAGGTGTCCCCGCGGAACGCGTCGCCCAAGATCGCGAACGTAGCCGAAGCGATGGGTTTGCCCAACGCATCAATGTTTTCCAAGACCAATTCGACCACTCGTCGCGGCATGGACTCGTTTATTTTTCTCGCTGTTGAAACAACGGATAGGTCCAAGCCCAACTTCTGAGAGCTTTCCAAAACAAAGTATGGATACACGGGTATGCACATGCCTCCCACCCCTGGGCCAGGAGTGTGCAGGTGACTGTAGGGCTGAGAGTTCGCTGCTGAACGCACCTCGTAATAATCCACTCCCAGCCGCCCACAGTACAGAGCCAATTCGTTTGCCAAGGCTATGTTTACATCTCTGTACACTCCTTCGAACAGCTTAACAACTTCGGCGGTGACGCTGTCGTTCACCAAGATCACCCCTTTTCGGACAACCTTTGAGTATAGCTCTGACGCGACGAGGCCGCTGTCGCGACCGACGCCTCCCACTATCTTTGGATAGTTGTTCACCAAATCATCCAAGGCTCTTCCAACATAGATTCTTTCGGGGCTGAACGCCAAAAAAAAGTCTTTGTTCACGCGGAGACCGCTGGACGACTCAACTGTTTCTTTAACCAAACCCGAAGTGGTTCCCGGCGGGACACTGCTCTCCAGTATAATCACGTCGCCGCATTTCAGTCCCCCAGAAATTGTTTGGATGGCACCGCTTAGGTGTTCGGAGTTGAATCTGCGGCTTTCTTTATCCAGTGGTGTGGGAACGGCGACAAGGTGCAGAGACGCCTCTTTTGAGGCCGCTGACCCATCAGAAGTGAAGAAGAGTTTTTTTGAGGCGATATGTTCGCGGAACGCTTCGGCCACGCCGGGCTCATCAATGAAAGAAAAGTCCTGCGAACACAGCCTTTGAACCAAAGAAGCATTTGTGTCCACACCCGTCACGCTGAATCCAGCGTTCAGCCAAGCAGCAGCTAGCGGCATACCCACTCTCCCCAGACCGTACACTGCCACATGGCGAATGTGTTCATTCATAAATGAAGCACTCTCAAACATGTCTTAAGGTTTTCCGAGCATCAGTAGTTCGTAACGAACAGCGCCAGCAAAACAACGAACACGGCCGCCCAAACCTTTTTGTTCCAAAGAAACACTTTTGCGCCGTCCAGAGGACCCAAAGGAATCATGTTGAAGAGTCCAAGAAAAACGTTGATGTTCGCCACGCTTTCAAAGATAAAGCTGTAACCACCCGCGAAACCGGCCACCAGTCCCGAAACCAAACCGAGAACCAAGTTCGCCAAAGGTCCAGACAGAGAAATCAATCCCTCACCCCTTGTATACAGGGGCCTCACGTTACCCAGACCGTATGTATACGGCGCAAACAGAGGCGCCACATACACGGCGCCTGGAGCCGCAAAGAAAATTACGTGAGAGCGGCCAAATGCTACATAGGTGAACACGGCCATGACCAACGCAAGGGTCACTCCCTGCCACCAAAGCTTGAATTGGGCTTCTCTGCCATAGCTCTGCGCCACGTACTTGTGCGACAACTCATGGAGAACAAAAGCGGTGCCCACAACCAACATCGACACGAGCAACGCAACGCCTCTGCCAGTGTCGAAGGTGAGCGAAAAAGCCAGGGAAAGCGTGAGCCACGCTATCACCAGTTCTTCAATCTCCCGTTTAGTGAACTTCATAAACCACACTTCCTGAACCAAAGCCACACTTTATCCAGCGAAGACACAATCAACGATTAAACCTGAAGAACCCAGTTTTAGAGTTTTCTTTTTCAAACTCCAAAAGAAGCTGTTTCTGTTTTTCAGTGAGTTTTTCGGGGATTCTGACGTTGATCTTCACGAGCTGGTCTCCACGGTCTCTGCCGTTGGCGTAGGGAATCCCCCTCCCCTTTATTTTTAGAATTGCTCCCGGCTGGGTTCCGGCGGGTATTTTGAGTTCTTGTTGTTCACCGTAAATCGTGGGCACGGTTATCGTGGAGCCCAACGCTGCCTGCGTGATGGAAATTTCCTGTTCGCAGTAAAGGTCGTTGTTGACGCGCTTGAACAGTGGATGAGGCTTTATTCTCAACTGCAAATATAGGTCGCCCGGAGGCGCACCCTCGGCTCCAACGTCTCCTTGACCCGGAACCCTGAGGGTCGCCCCGTCTTCCACACCCGGCGGAATCCTGACTTCCACGACCCTTTTTCGCCTTGCCACACCCTTCCCTTTACACGTGCGACAGGGTTTTTCGATGAGTTTACCGCGTCCACCACACCTAGAACAGGGCATTACTTGGAAAGACATCCACGGCCCCATTCTTCTCTCTGTTCGCACCTGACCAGAACCCTTGCACGTGTTACACACAGTAGGAGAGGTGCCCGGCTGGGCACCGCTGCCACCACAGTCAGGGCAGTACTCCAGTCTATCCAAGTCCACGTTCACAGTCTTACCCTGCGCTACGTCTTCAAGGGTAAGAGTCAAATCACCCATTATATCAGAGCCGCGGCTCTCCCTTCGGCGTCCGCCGCCACCGCCGGCGCCGCCGAACCCAAAAAAGCTTCTGAAAAGCTCGTCGAATACATCTGCTCCGAAGTCACGGAAAAAGTCGCTGAAGTCAGCGTTCCTGAAAATATCTTCTTGAGTATAGCTACCCTGTATTCCTTCGTGGCCAAACTGGTCGTATCTGGCCCTCTTCTCATCGTCCGAGAGAACGGCGTACGCTTCAGATATCTCCTTGAATTTTTCTGCTGCTCCAGGCTCCTTGTTTCTGTCCGGGTGATACTTCAACGCTAACTTTCTGTAGGCAGCTTTGATCTCGTCTTTGGAAGCATTCCTGTCAACGCCGAGGACTTCGTAGTAATCGCTTTTGGTTGACAGTTGAACCACCGCTCATTCTTTGACCTTGTACTCGGCGTCAACATAACTACCCTTTTGAGAGGACTGTGGCCCCGCCTGGCTACTGTTGCCGCCGGCGGCTTGGGCCTGAGCCTGTTGGCCGGCAACCTTTTGATACACCGAAGCGCCCACGGTTTGCAGAAGCTTTACCAGGTCCTGAGTCGCGGTCTTTATGGCTTGAGTCTCCTTGGCTTCGATTTTCTGTTTGAGTTCTTTGACCAAGTTGTCCACCTTATCCTTGTCCTCTTTGCTCACTTTGTCACCCAGTTCCTCCAACGTCTTTTGAGCGGTGTAAATCACGCCGTCAGCCTCATTTATGGCTTCGACCAACTCCTTCTTCTTCCTGTCCTGTTCAGCATACTGCTCGGCTTCCTTTGTCATCCTCTGCTTCTCTTCCTCGCTGAGCTTTGTGGACGCCGTTATGGTGATCTTGGATTCTTTGCCCGTACCCAAGTCTTTCGCGGACACATGCAGTATGCCGTTGGCGTCTATGTCAAACGTAACCTCGATCTGAGGAACACCTCGGGGTGCCGGAGGTATTCCGGTCAAATTGAACTGCCCAAGAGAAATGTTGTCTGCTGCCATGGGTCGCTCACCCTGCAACACGTGTATGGTGACCGCTGTTTGAAAATCCGCCGCGGTGGTAAAAATCTGGCTTTTCTTTGTGGGAATCGTGGTGTTCCTTTCAATCACTTTGGTAAACAGGCCACCAAGCGTTTCAACTCCCAGTGACAGCGGTGTAACGTCGAGCAAAACTATGTCCTGTTTGAGCTCACCCACCAAAGCGGCTCCCTGATAGGCCGCACCTATCGCAACGCACTCCATGGGGTCTATTCCCTGCTCGGCGTCCTTCCCCAAAACTTCTTTTACGAAGCGTCTGATAAGCGGCATACGGGTGGGTCCGCCCACAAGAATTATTTTGTCAACCTGCTCAGGAGTCAACTTCGCGTCTTGAAGCGCCCTTGAAAGAGGCGCCCTGCACCTTTCCAAGAGGGGTCGAACCAATTCTTCCAGTTTCGCCCTTGTAAGAGACATGACCAAGTGTTTGGGACCCGACTTATCCGCAGCTATAAATGGCAGGTTCACCTCGGTGGTCAAAACACTGGATAACTCTATCTTGGCCTTTTCGGCGGCATCACTCACGCGCTGCATGGCCATACCGTCGCCTCTCAGATCGACGCCTTCCTTCTTCTGAAACTCGGAAACGATGTAGTCCACGAGTGCGTGGTCCATGTCCGTTCCGCCGAGATGCGTGTCACCGTCGGTGGCCAACACTTGGAAAACGCCCTGGGCGAACTCCATTAGGGTGACATCGAAGGTACCACCGCCAAACTCGAACACAAGAATCTTCATTTCTTTATCCATTTTGTCTATGCCGTAAGCAATGGCTGAAGCTGTGGGTTCATTGATTATTCTTATCACTTCTAATCCGGCTATCTCGCCCGCGTCTTTGGTGGCCTGTCTGAAGTTGTCGTCGGCGTGCGCGGGTACAGTTATAACAGCCTTTTTCAGGGGCTCGCCTATGTAGGCTTCGGCGTCTCTCTTAATCTTCTGCAGGATGAACGAGGATATCTGCTGAGGCGTGTACTCCTTGTTGAACACGGTCACTTTCTTATTTGTGCCCATAAGACGTTTTACCGCAATTATGGTGCCTTCAGGGTTCTGGACGGCTTGCCTGCGAGCCGGTTCGCCCACCAAGAGCTGGCCGTCTTTGGTAAACGCGACCACAGAGGGAAACGCCTTACCCGTCATCGTAACACCTTCGGCAGCCGGTATAACCACGGGTCTACCGTTAACCACCACGCAGGCAGCTGAGTTGCTCGTACCCAAGTCTATTCCCAAAACTTTATCAGCCATTTTACTCAACCTCTTTCTTCTTGGAGACCCTCACCATCGAGGGTCTAATAACACGTCCGTTCAAGACATAACCCCTCCTTACCTCGTCAACCACTGTTCCGTCGGGCTGGTCGCTTTCAACCACAGAAACAACCTCATGATAATACGGGTCGAAGGCGGCGCCTTTGGCTCTTATTTCCACGACGGACTCAGATTTCAGAATATCGTTAACCTTTGATAGAATAAGCTCAAAGCCCTGCAACACGGCTGCGTCCGCTTTGTTTCTGACCATGCTCAACGCGGTCTCAACCGTCTCTTTGAGGTCGATTAACTCCTTAACAATCCGCTCATTTGCAACTCTTTTTATTTCTTCTGTTTCCTTGGCGGTTCTCTTAATAAGATTTTGATAGTCCGCCTGCAGATATTTCAGCTTGGCAACCAAATCCTCGTTCTTCTTTTTTTCAGCAGCCAACTCTTGGGAGATTTTCTCTGTGAGCTCAGCGTCTTCGGGTTCGTTTTTCGCCTGCGTGGCTTCATCGGCTGATTCGACCGACTGCTGAGAATCGTTTATCAAAAACCGCACCCCAAAGCTATTTATTTCACATCAAAAGGTATTTAAGTTTAAGTGCAGGCAACACCAACCTGTGCAAGTGGCGCCCTCCTACGACTAAAGTGAGCGGGTCTTCTTACTCGCATCACACAAAGCTAATGTCTGCGGTGGCTTGGAGCCAGCAAAACTCAGAGCTAAACCTTTTATAGGCACAGCGTCGGCAACACCCAAATTTTGCTCGGAGGCAGCAGTCGCAACTTCCTTAACGCACCCAAAAGACTTGGACGCGAACTTTAGTAGAAAACCGGTGTGCGCAGCACGTCGGAAAGGCTTTTATCTCATGTTTGATATTTGAATGCGGCTTCCATGAAAGCGCTGATACTGGCGGGTGGTTACGGAAAAAGGCTCAGACCATACACGGATAATACGCCGAAGCCTTTGTTAGAGGTGTCGTCCAAACCCATAATGATTTGGCAGTTTGAATGGCTCAAATCACATGGCATAGACGAAATAGTTGTTTGCGCGGGCTATCTCAAAGAGAAGTTGATTGAGAAGGTTGGAAACGGCTCCAGATTCGGTGTCAAAGTGGGATACGCCATCGAAGAAGAACCCTTGGGTAAAGGGGGGGCCATAAAAAACTCGGAGCACCTCCTGCGAAACGAGGACAAGTTTCTGGTCATCAACGGCGACGTGATAACAAACATTGACCCAAAACCCATGCTCGCCCAACTGGACAAAGGTTTTCTCGGATGCATTGCGGTGACCCAGCTACCCTCTCCATACGGCATCGTAAAGTACGATGTTTCAACAAAACACGTTCAAGAATTTTTGGAGAAGCCCAAGCTTCGTGACTACTGGATAAACGCTGGAATCTATGCTTTCACCTCGAAGATTTTCGATTATTTACCCGACAAAGGTGAAATCGAAGAAACAACCTTTCCAAAGCTCGCTCGAAAAAGGTTATTGGCGGTGAGCGAGTACCCCGACGCCCTATGGGTGAGCGTGGACAGCCACAAGGATTTGGAGGAAGCCGCGAAAACGGTCGGCCACACTTTGCCCAAGTGAGCTGGTCGAATAATTGAGGCCTACATTGGACACGGAGTACTTTCTGAACCAAGCGGTTTCCCTGTATAGAGCGTGGGTTTCCCACATTCTGAGAGAAGCCCGCGTTTTGGACGAGCTAAAAAAGAATGGTCCACTCGACACTGTGGGTTTGAGCCTTGAACTGGGCTTCGACAAAACGGCGCTGAGCACGTTGTGCGAAGCAGCGTACGCGTTGGGTATCCTTGGACTCAGAAGCGATGGCCGCTGGAGCGTGAGCGACAAGGTATACGAATTGCTTGTTTCGAACAGTAGCGAGCTCTACGTGGGGGGAACGCTGTCCTACGTTTGTCTGAGGAGCTTGGACCTGATCCACTTCGTCGACCTGCTCAAGGGAAAGAGCTACCGTTCAGCTTCATTACTCAAGCCGTTCAGATTCGCAACCGAATGGGACCACACGGCGTTTTTCGGACGGTTCTTAAAACGGAACGCCGCAATAAAAGAGATTTTGGTGAAAGGTGCAAGAGTGTTGGACATCGGTTGTGGGAACGCTTCTTGGAGCACCAGACTCGTCAAACTGTTCCCTCACTGCGAAGTGGTGGGCGTGGAACCCAACAGAGAAGCCTTTACTGAGGCCAGAGAAAAAGTCGCGAGCGCCGGCTTGAGCCAAAGAGTTAGGATCCTCAATGTTTCCATCGAAGAATTCAACCGAAAAACAGAGTTCGACCTGTGCTACATGGGCGAGATGCTGTATTCATTGAAAAACAAGCTGGAGGGGCTCACCCTAGTACACCAATCGTTGAAACCAAAAGGCATTCTGCTGATTCAAGAGGGACTTCTACCCGACGACACCCGACTTCTTCGAAGAAAAGAGTTTGTCTTGGGAGCCGCCGAGCAGCTTGACTTTCTGTTGCAGGGAGCGAAGTTCATGCGTAAGAGCGAAGTGCAGCGATTAGTCGCGGAAGCCGGATTCGGCGCCACGCGTCTGACACATTTGGGCGGAGGGGTCTACGTGGTTCAATCAAGGAAACCCGCAGAGCGACCAACCCGCGCTTCAACCGTGTCCACATAATAATTATGTGAGCAAGGTGTACAACTGATCCATGTATTGTATGAACTCTGGGTCCCGCTTGTTACGTGGCTTTGGGAGACTTATAGCGAGGTCGGTTATTTTGTGGGTTGGCCTACTGCTCAACACGATGGCACGATCCGCCATTTCAACGACTTCTTCGACGTTGTGGCTAACCATTAAGATGGACTTCAAGTGTATGGCGTCGCTTTGCAGCATGGTGAGAACTTCTTCTCTTAGGTATTCTGCCGTCAAAGCGTCCACGCTGCTGAAAGGCTCGTCCATTAGCAGAACCATTGGGTCGGACACCAAAGCTCTCGCCAAACCCACTCTTTGACGCATGCCGCCGCTCATTTCTTTGGGGTAGGCCTTCTCGAATCCTTCTAAGCCCACCAGCTTCAGCATGCGGGCGGCCCTTTCCCTTCTTTCATTTTTATTCAAATCCGACCTCAACAAGGCGAGTTCAACATTCTCTACCGCCGTGAACCAAGGAAGAAGCGCAAAGGACTGGAAAACCATAGAGATTTTCGGAGTGGGTTCCGTGACTTTATCGCCGTCTATAAACACTTCCCCTTTTTCTGGTTTGATCAATCCCGCAATTATTCTGAGCAAAGTGGATTTGCCGCATCCACTTGGACCTATGAGAGCCACAAATTCTTTGGGGTAAATGTCGAAGGACACGTCATCCATGACTTGAACCACAGACTTCTTTAGTGTGAATGAGTGACTGACGTTTCTTACCACAACCACTGGATTCGATTGACCCAAACGCGATGATTCGGCCGAATAAATGGCTTCGGTTTCAGCGGGTATCAATTTCAATTAAACACTGCGTGCTCGGCTTATAGGTTTTTGTTTTGCGTTTTCACCGTGTGAGGCGGTCGTCGCGCACGGGTTCACACATCACCGATCAGCCCTTGAGAGCCCGCACATTCGACCGCTTTCCTTTAACGGCGCGCTTCAAATAAACATAGCGGCGCTTCTCTGAAAACCTGTGCTTGAAAACGAGAAAACTGGGTGGCTCAACATGGAACCGCAAGGCTTCGTAGGTGCTGTCCAGATAAGCACTGGTAATGCTTGAGCGGCCACGCCTGAAAAGACATTATCTGGACACTGCCGTCTCGTGGGCGAAGAGGACTTAAAGGAGTGTTCGAATAAGTAGTAAACCGAACGCAATTGGCTCAACCCAACTCCAACCCAACCATCGACCCTTGGGGAACAATCAAGACAATCGATTATTCGAAGCTCACAGCGGAATTCGGCATCGAACCAATAACAAACATTTCAGACAGATTCCCACTGAACCACAGACTGCTCAGAAGAGGGGTTTGGTTCGGCCACAGAGATTTGGGTAGAATACTGGACGCAGCGAGTAGGGGCCAAGAGTACGCCGTAATGTCTGGGATCAAGCCAACCGGAGTCTACCACCTGGGTACCAAGACTACGGCTGAGGCCATGGTGTATTTTCAGGCGCTTAGCCAAAAATCCCGGGTTTTCTACTGCATCGCAGACGTGGAAGCCTACTGCGATAACGGCATCAGATTTTCTGAATCATCTGAGCTCGCCGTGAGCAACGTGGCGGATATCTTGGCGTTGGGCCTCGACCCGGAAAGGGCGTATGTCTACAAGCAAAGCGAAGAAATAAGGGTGATGAACCTAGCCTCCATTTTTTCCAGCAGGGTCACAAACAGTATGATCAAAGCGATCTACGGCGAAAAGCCGTTTGGTCTATACTTCTCGGCTCTGGTTCAAGCCGGCGACATTCTGTTGCCGGAACTCGCGTCTTTCGGCGGACCGAAGCCCGTGGTTGTTCCCGTGGGGATTGACCAAGACCCCCATCTAAGACTCACCAGAGACTTGGCTTTTAGGTACAGACACGACTTTGGTTTCATTGAGCCCAGCGCAGTGTTCCACAAACTTGTGCATTCGCTTAACGGTTCAGAAAAAATGTCGAAGAGGGACCCCATGAGTGTTCTTACACTCAACGAGACACCCAAACAGGTAAGGATAAAAATCATGAATGCGGTGACAGGTGGAAGAGCCACAGCAGAAGAACAGAGAAGACTGGGCGGCGAACCCGACAAATGCGTGGTCTATGAGTACTATAGGGACCATTTCCTTGAAAGCGATAGCGAATTAAAAGTTGTCAGAGACGAGTGCACGGGGGGTAAAAGGTTGTGCGGTCAGTGCAAGGCTCAGCTTGCGGACCTAGTGGTAGAAGCCATAGAAGCACATGAACAAAGAAGGGAAGCCTTCACAGACTTGGCAAAAAAACTGATTGAGGAAGGCTCAGAAGCCGCAAGAAGGGGCGGAGGAATATTTTGAGCCGACACCCATACACGGCTGCTACCCGGTCACGGATTTTCTTGGAACACTAGACTTGGTTGATGCGACTCTTTATTTCCGCCAAAGCCTTGCTTAGGTGTAGGTCTGAGCCGTCGCCGATCATCCATTTCACGTTGAACGTAGATTCCGGAAAAACGTGGCCGGCTAGGCTACCAATTCTCACACACGCTTTTCTACCTTCAGAATTGAGTAGCCCATTGCTCACATAAAGATTCCAGCCATGCTCGAACTCTTCTATGAGCGCGGCAAGCTCGTTGAGTTTGCGCATCCTCACATCTTGTCCCGTGTGCATCAAGAACGCGTGAATCACGCGCATTCATAAATATTACTGAGATACAGGTGTGGTGGCTGAAATCCGTCCAAAATATTGGACACAGAAAAGGCTAATATCATAAGGTTGAAGAGCCACGCCTATTCGGAAATCGGTTTGGCGCCGCGCCTCGGCCAGCCGCAACCGACAAGGTTAAGCGGAAACCTGCGCTAAGAAAGTGTTTATGGACAACACCAAGAGCGAAGAAGTAAAAAAAGTGTTGCTGGGAATATTTGAAGCTGCAAGAGACAAGGACTTCGAAAAACTCGCAAGGCTCAACGACTGGAACGGTAAATACACCAAGTTCAGCGACATGCCACCGTTGGAGAGACTCGAAGGAGAGAGGGCGAAGCACTTCGACATAGTGCTTTACACAAACATCACGGACTATACATGTGTCGTCGAGGACCTGAAAACAGAGTTTTATGGGAACTGCGCGGTTGCGACGTGTTACCTGAGCTATGGAGGTATCTTGGTAAACGACTACTCCTTTGAAGCCCAACGGTTCACCGCGAAATCCAGGGCCACATTCGTCTTGGAGCAGCGACGGGGTCAATGGGTGGTCGTGCACCAACACCTTTCCTCCATGGGTGATTCGAATACTCCGCTCTTCGATTCCGACGCTAACAGCCAAGATTAATTTTTGGAAGCGTTTCCGATTGTCCGGAAACGCTGTTCGGCCACGCTGCGAAGCGCTGAAGCCGCTTGACGCACCAAACTTCGAATAATCGCTGCGCGATTCGACCAGATTCTGAGAATCAACGCATCACTACAGCTCTGTTCGAGACTTCTGCTGCTCGAATTTTTGACACAGAAGCCTTTGCGCTCCGCAATCACAGGGGAATAAGTTTATGAATCCTTTTCGCACACCATTCTGCATGAGTGCAACTCAGGGGAGAAACTACAGGGAAATACCCATCCACAAGGTTGAGACACCTTTTAAACCCGACGCGGAACTCAGCAAGAGACTCAAAGAATTAAAAATAAGTAAAGGTTTCCTGGAATCGATGAAGAAAGATGCCGTTAATTGCCCCATGGTGGGAGGAGAATTATCCGCTCTCAAATGTCTTTCTTGCCCCTACTTTGTTCGAAGAGTCAAAGGAGTGATTCATTGTGGATACGGTGTCCAGCCGGCTTAACCCTCTGAGTATTTAATAACAGGTTAGGGTATCTTTGTGATCCGTGGAAGCTCTGGCCGACGACAATTCTCGACGACGGAGAATTCGAGGCGCCTCAAAACTCGTTTTATTCTTTGATCGTTAGCGGTGTAAGATAAGGGGCGCCGAATCAAGCTTGAGCATAATCGATTTTTCCAAAGGACCAGTTGCGGGAGATTTGGGCGTTAAATGGATCCACGGCTCGCGATCCATAGCGCATCGCACGGACCCTCCCCTTCAAATTCATGCTTATGACGAGCACACCTTCGTGATAAGGCAAAGCAAGGACGTATCATTCGAAGCACCATTCATGTATTTGCTGTTTGGAAATCGCAGTGCTTTGCTATTGGACACGGGGCCACCAAAGACCATCGGGTTTCACTCTACGTAGGCGCACGTAGGTATGCGTCCGCACGTCTATCGTACGCGTAGCGGAGCTTGGGCTTCACGGCATCATTTAGGGACCTCACGAGTTCATTGGTCCCACTCCGTTCCGCCCCTGTCAGGACGCACCCACCCAGGAGGGAGGGTAGGACTGTGTGATCCCACCACTCCCTCTGGGAAGCGCCCTCCATCCTCAGTTTGATGTATTTCCTCCCTCCTTCCCACTTCACGGTGTAACCGAACCTGAGGCGCATGTAGAGGTTTATTGCGGCGTTGAGCTGCCTATTAATACGGAGCGCGCACTCTCCGCACACGAAGACGTCCGCCCCATTCAGGTCTCTGTTTTCCCACCCACACCTGGAGCAGAACGACGAGCTACCATACGGGTCGAGCTCCTCCACTCTGGCCTCACCCACCCTCCCCACAAGTATTCTTGTGATTGAGCGCCAATCACTTCTTGAGATCCTCCGGTTCCACACCCGCGAACGCGTGTACATCCCCCGCTTGGAGAGCTCCTCCAAGCCCACAGAACCACACACGGATTGAATGACGCGCGCAACTTCGAGCTGGTGGTTCCTCGCTCGGTTTCTTTCTCTTTTTGAATACTTTGAAATAACCCTTCTTGCCTTCTTGGAGCGCGAAGCCTTCTTCTGCACGCTTCTCCTCTTCTCGAAGGATGAGATGTGCACCGATGCTAGCTTGGAGGTGTCTATCCTTATCCACCCTGTTTCAGGTGAGTAGCC
>JGI20133J14441_1000210_pt1 | contig 56417 bp, 70 predicted proteins | sample RS3BMetagenome_FD_14441 | JGI IMG/M metagenome (IMG submission 14441)
CGTCGACGGTGAAAATCGCGAGGTCGCGCGCGCGCGAGTCAATGTTGACACTTTGCAGGTCGGGAAGAACCGCCCGTAGCCGGGTTGTGCTTCCCTGGGCGACGTAGACCGACGGACCGGTGGGCAGCGGAATGACTTCCTGCTGGTTGTAGAAGATCCCGATTACGGAGTCCTCGAGCCAGTGGTCCTGTTCCGCGGGCGACAAAATCGGGAACAAAAAGCCGCCGATGCTGGGCCGGATGTCGGAGAACCGGTCGGTAATGTAGACGTTTCGCGGCGAGGCTCGCCAGACCGGCGATTGCGCCAGGTAGCGACCGGCGTCTGCCGCCGCGACGTTGTAATAGTCGAGAAGTTCCGGCCGATTGGGATATTCGATCAGGAAGAGGGTTGCCCCGCGAACGAGTGGCACGGCCAGCGCGAGCGCGGTTACGGAAGCGGCGATGACGATTCGCGGCGCTCGCCGACTTCGGTCCGACTGAACGCTCGGTCCCCCGGTTTGTTCAGTTCGCTTTCGCGCGACGGTGATCAGTCCGACGACCGCGGCCAGGCCGAGCGCCGCTAGCGCGTAGAGCGCGATTGCCGCGCCGGAGGCGCGGAGAAAGTGTGGACTCGCATCCGAAAGCGCGCTGGGTGCCAGCATGGTCGGCAAGAGCGTCAGAAGCAAGAGGTCCGCCGGGCGGCGCCGCTTGAACGCTACGCCGAGACCGATGAGAAAGAGGACGAACGTCAGGGCATCAAAGACTGGCGCGTTACCGAAGTTTTGTCGCCAGTTCGAGTCTCCGCGGACGATGGTCAAGCCAATCGTCCGCAGTGAGTTCGCGAGGAGCGCCGGCCAGAAAGCGCCGCCACTCGGAAGCGCCACCTGGTCCGCGCGTCCGAACATCGCAATCGGGTTGCGCAGGATGTAGTATCCAAGGGGAAGGTCCACGACGACGGCGGCCACGCCGCTAACGAGGAAACCACCGAAGCGCGCGTGGAACCACGAGCGGGAAAAGATCGCGCTCAGAATGACGAAGAGGACGAGGGAAATCGGAAAGAAGCGTGACGCGAGGTAGGTGTACAACGTCAGTCCAAGCACGGCGCCGGCCAACGCGAAGTCGCGGTAGCGACCGGAGCGGCTGGCGCGCCAGAACAGCGCCAGGCCCAGACACTCGACGAGCGGTAAGGTGACCGCGCGTTCGCCGAACCGGCCGATTGCGTTCAGCCAGATTGACGTCGCGACGCCGAACGCGGCGACCAGGCCAATCCAGCGACCGTATAGCGAACGAACCAGGGCGCCGCCAGCGGCCACGGTGAGCAGGGAAGTCAGGACGCTCGTCACCCGAAGCGCCAGCGGGATTGGCCCAAAGACTAGCATGCTGGCCGCGACCAGGTACATGTACAGCGGTTCGCGCTCACCGTAGTAGATCTGAAAGTGGCCGTGAAGAATTGGCCAGGCATTGGCGATATCGACAGCCTCATCCTGAAACAGCCCGGGTGGCGTTCGAGCGAGGCCGTCGAGGCGAAAGAACGTCGCCACCAGCAAGACTGCCGTGATCGCCGCGACGTCAAGATAGCGCGACAGCGATTGCCATCGGGGAGGAACTGTCACTTTCAATGAAGAGCCGCCCGAGAAGAGAGTCGATCCAAGCCCATCGGCCACCCCTCGCGAGTCCAGCGCAACTCGCGGGTCGTTTGTCTCTGCACGCCACATATTGCCCCCGCGCCGCGAGTTTGTCCAGTCTCGACCGCGTTGGCGTCGCCAGCGAAGGGTAACCGGTCGCCCCGGTTCACCGTGCTGAGTGGGTCGCTCGTGTCCCGCGAGGGCAGGAGGTGGTGGGGCGCCAATGCCGAATAGGCGTCCTGTTTATGCACTTGCCAGCGGGTACTCATCCGGGATGGAAAGTATTTAGACGATGTTCAATGTCTGGTCGGTGCCGACGTTCGCGACCGTTTTTCTCTTCTGGGTTCTGGCGGTGTACGTCGGCACCCGTGGGCCGCGGACCTCCACCTCGCTTGCTGTCGTGTTCACTCAGGTGGTGGCCGCCGCGTATCTTTTTGGCCAGGCGATGCTGGCGAATGCCCAGACGCTGAGCGAGTGGACCGCCTGGTCGCGGGGCCTGCAATGGGGAGTGGCCGTCGGACCGGCCCTCTGGTACACGCTGACCGCGCTGCTCTTGAAAGACGAACCGAAAGCGCAGGGCTATCTCCGACGATTCGGTTATCCGCTCGCCGGGATCGTGTGGATTGTCGCGGCAGTGATCTGCCTCCTCATTTATTCTGGTGACGCTCTCTACGTCTGGAGCGCGCCGGTCGCGCTCTCCACCGGTGTCGGTCAATACTTCGCGTTTCGCGCTCCAACCGGCCCGTGGTACGTCGTGATCGTCGGATTTATGATCGCCGTCAGCGCCGGCGCCCTGGCGAACGTTGGATTCGGTATGCGTGTCGCTCCGGACGACGTCTCGCGACGCCATTTCCGGTGGTTGGTCAGCAGCGTCATCCTGATTTGTCTGGGTACCGTTCCCGCCGCGGTGGCGAACTGGCGCGATTTTTGGGGCTGGCCGGTCTGGCTCGGCCACCTGGCCCTCGCGATTGGACCGGTCGTGATGGTGGTTGACGTGGCGGCGTATAGCTTCTTTTTGCGGGGCCGGGTCATTCGAACGGACCTCTCGCGGTTCGTAATGTCCATGGTGGCAATCGGCGCGGTCTATCTCGCGGCGACGGCGCTCCTGCTCGGCGGCTACCGCTTTCAAACCCTGGCTATCCTCGCCTTGCTGCCCCTGCTCGCCGTTCTGACCCACGCTGCACCGGAGTACGCCCGGGCGTTTTTCGATCGCCTGGTCTTCGCGGGTGACGTGCGGCAGATTCGTAGCCGGTTGTCCGCGGTGATGCAAGAAGCCGCGACGACCCCGGACCTTACACCCCTCCTCACCCAGGCGCGGACCGAGTTGCAGGCCGCGCAGTCCGAGCACGACGCGCGGCTCGTCGAGCTAGCTCTGCGGCGTTTGAACAACCCGGGCGCTCTCGGTCGCTGTGACCTCAAAGCGCGGATTCCCGCCACCTTGCGGGTCGAGGCGGCGCGCGCGAACGGTGACTCGGGACTGACGCCAGTCGAGGAAGCGAAGCTGCTTCGACAAATCCTGGCCGACTCGATTGCCGGTCTCCAGTCCGACGAGGCGGACCGATCGACGGCGACCCGCAAGGCTTCGGATCTTTTTTTCAACATTCTTAACGACGAGTATCTCCAGGGTATACCGAACAAGCAGATCATGCGCCGCTACGCGATTGGCGAAGGAACCTTTCATCGTTACCGCCGCGAGGCCATCGCGCTACTCACGAGTGAGCTTCTGGCGCGCGAGAGTCGCCTCGCCGCGCACGTGGCAGTTTTTGGCGGTTCTCCCACCGGTTCTGGCAGTTTGGACGCGTTACAGTGAGAGGGTCAGCGGGTCTGTGAGCGGAGAAATCGCCCCGCGCGGATGGAGTGAACCACGATGCCGAACCTCGCCTTTGGCCCCGGCGCCCCGCATCGGCTCACCTCCCAGCAGTTCGGCTGGTCGGTTTACGAGTGGGCAAACGCCGCGTTCGCGACGCCGGTCGTTGGAGTGCTGCTTGGCCCTACCCTTACCACCGTCGCGACCGACGCGGCGGACGCGCGCGGATTCATTTATCCACTGGGTATCCCGATCGCCGCGGGCGCCTTCTTCCCCTATCTGGTAACGCTATCGGTTTTTCTCCAGTTGCTCCTGTTACCGCTCGCCGGGGTCGCCGCCGATCGCTCGCGCTACCGCCGAGAGTTGCTGGCCCTCTTCACGTTCGTCGGAGCCGCGGCGACGATTGGTCTGTTCGGCTTAGAAGGCAAAGCCTACCTGCTCGGCGGGATTCTTTTCGTCTTCGCGAACCTGAGCTACGGCGCCGCCATCGTCGTCTTTAACGGTTTCCTGCCGGAGATAGCCGCCGCGGATCGTCGCCACGCCGTCTCGTCGTTCGGGTGGGCGCTGGGGTATCTGGGCGGCGGCCTCCTCCTGCTGATTCAACTACTCTTCATCTCCCACGCCAGCCAGTTCGCGGTGACGACCGGCGGCGCGGTACGGATCAGCCTTGCCTCGGCCGGCGTCTGGTGGGCCGCATTCTCGGTGCTTACCTTGCGCCGGCTGCCTGAACCACGTCCGGTTACCGTCAGGAAGTCGCGGAATCCGCTAGCGGTGTTCGCCGAACTGCGACGCTACCCGCAAACGTTGCTCTTCCTGCTGGCGTATCTGATCTTTGCCGACGGTATCCACACCGTCACCACGCTGGCGACCCAGTTCGGCCAACAGGCGCTGCAACTGTCGATCTCAACTCTGTCGATGGTCGTGCTGCTGGTGCAATTTGTCGCTTTCTTCGGCTGCCTGGGCTGGGAGCGGATTGCCCAGAGGATCGGCGCGCAGCGAGCGGTCATCGCGACGCTGGTCATCTGGATCGGCGCGTTGTTGTACGCTTTCCTTCGGGTGCAAAATCTGATCGAGTTCGTTGTCCTGGCGGTCGTCATCGGGTTGGTGCTGGGCGGAAGCCAGGCCCTGAGCCGCTCGATGTTCTCCCTTTTGATACCGCGGGGTAACGAAACCGCCTACTTCGGCGTGTATGAGCTCAGCGACCGCGGGACAAGCTGGCTCGGTCCGCTCGTCTACGGCCTGGCGGTGCAGTTTACCGGCAACTATCGTCTGGCGATGCTCTGTCTGATCGTCTTCTTCGCGGTTGGACTGGTCCTGCTCGCCCGGGTCAATCTCGCGCAAGGGGGGCGCGAGGCTAGGATCGGCGATACCGAAAATCTGGACGGGGTTCTGGTGAGTGGAGCAATTCAATGAAGCCGACAACGATCGAGAATCTCTATGAGAGCGTTCGGCAGCGGGCCGAACGCTATCCGGAATCCATCGCCTTCGGCGGAAGACAGGGCATCGGCTGGCGCGCGGTTACCAGCCGCGAGTTGCTGGCCCTGGTCGATCAGCTGGCAAGCGAGATCGCGGTGAATCTTGGGGTGGTTTCGGGTGACCGCGTGGTGCTCTGGATTCCGGGGTCCTGGCAGGCGCCGGTCTACCATTTCGCGCTCTGGAAGCTTGGCGCGGTGATTGTGCCGCTCGACAAGGACACGAACCGCGAGCTGGCCGTGGCGATCATGCGATCCGTCGAACCACGCGTCGTGCTGGTCGGTTACGACTATCGTCCGGAGTGGCTCACCGAGAGCGACCCGGTCGCCGAGTGGTGGGAGCCGGGCACCCGGGGCGGAGAAGCAACCGAAGAGGTCGTTACGAATGAATTGGCGCTGATCGCCTTTACCTCGGGATCGACCGGCAATCCCAAAGGCTGCATGATCAGTCACGCGAACCTGCTACACGAGGTTGACGCGCTGGCCGACAACGTTCCCCTGGGACCGGGATGCCGACTGGCGAGTGTCTTACCGCTCTCGCATCTTTTAGAACTGACCTGCGGCATGCTCTACCCGCTCGCGGCGGGCGCGGCGGTCCATTACGTGCCCAGCCGGCGGGGACCGGACATTTTGTCAGTTTTCCAGCAGCAGCGGATCACCCACCTCATCGCGGTGCCCCAACTCCTGGGCTTGATGGGCGACGCGATTGACGCCCAGCTTCGGAAGACCTTGCCTTCGCCGGTCTACCGCACATTGCTCACCGTTGCCACGCGCGTCCCGTTCGCGGCCCGTCGCCGGCTGTTCTCGGCGGTGCATCAAAAGCTGGGCGGCGAGCTATCCATGATCGCCTGTGGTGGGGCGGCGCTGCCGCGGGAGGTGCAAGAAGCCTGGGAGCGGTTTGGGATCCGAGTGCTTCAGGGGTACGGCGCGAGCGAGTGCGCGCCGGTCATCGCCTGCGCGGTGGCGGACGGCAGCACGCCGGTGGGCAGCGTCGGGAAGCCGATACGGGGGGCCACCATGCGCCTGACTTTGGAGGGCGAAGTGCTCGTTCGGGGACCGAACGTCATGCGCGGCTATTGGCGTGACCCGACGCGAACCGCCGAGGTGCTGCAGGATGGCTGGTATTCGACCGGTGACCTTGGGCGGATTGACGAGGGAGGAAATCTCTGGATCCTCGGGCGGGCCCGCGATTTGATCGTGCTGCCGTCTGGTCTGAACGTCTGGCCAGAGGATCTCGAAGCCGTCCTCCGCGCCCATCCGGCGGTCAAAGATGCCGCGGTGATGGCAGTTTCCAAGCCGCGCGGCGGCCTGCTCCTTCACACCCACCTGATTCCGACCGGCGACCCGGGCGACGCTCGCGAAATCGTCGCCTGGGTCAACCAGCGCCTCGCGGCACACCAGCGACTGGCGACGGCCTCGTGGTGGGAGAGCGCGAGTGGCGATTTTCCGCGAACCGCGACCATGAAGGTTCGACGCCACCTCCTCCCATTGCCGACCGAGACCGGTCCGGCGGTTCCCCCCAGCTTGATTGGCGACCCGGTGGGCCGCGCGGTCGCCCGGGTTCTGAAACTTACGGCTACGCGGGGCGATCAGACCCTGGCCCAACTTGGCGTCGACAGCTTGACCACCCTGGAGCTCCAGACTCAGATCGAAGACGAGTCCGGCAAGACGCTGCCGGACGGCTTTTTACAGGGAGACCTTACCCTTGACGACCTGCGCCGCGCCGTGGAAGCACTTCCAGACGATAGTACCGGCGACGCGCTTGCCCACGACCTGGAAGCTGCTGGCGGCAATACCTCACGCTGGCCCTTCACCTGGGGTCGGGCTTTTCGGACGTTCGCGCTTCCCCTCGACGTGCTCTTTCATCGGGCGGCGACCCGGATAGTCGTCTCCGGTGCCGAGAATCTTGAAGACTTGCCGCGCGCCGTCATTTTCGCGGGTACCCATCGCAGTTATCCGGACCTGCCACTCCTGCGTTACGCGCTCGAAAAGACCGGGCGAGCGGAGCTCAAGGACCGACTGATTATTGCCGCGGCGTCTACCCTCTACGCTAACGCCGGCTTGCTTGGGCTGATTGGCACTCTGCTCTTTGGCATCTATCCCATTCAGCAGTATCGTCGGCAACGTGAGAGCCTGAGCGAGCTGGCTCGCCTGGCCAATGACGGCAGCGCGATCTTGATCTTTCCGCAGGGTCACCACACCGACCCGGCGCTCGAACGAGCCGGCGATCCGCGGGCGAACTTTCGACCGGGCGTCGCCCACCTGGCCGACGCGCTTGGCGCGTCGGTCGTGCCGTTCGGCGCGGCTGGATCCGACTTGATCGTACCGCCTCATCCTGCCGCCGACTTCCGGGGCATCATCATCCCGGGCGGCATTCCGCTCGTGATTCACCGCGCCCCGGTCGCGATTTGCTTCGGGCCGCCGCTCCGCCGGCAGACCGGCGAGTCCCCGGCCGCTTTCGCGACCCGCCTGCAGCAAACGTGCTTCGCCCTGGCACGCCAGGCCGAAGCGGCGATCGGAGCCGAACAAGAATCCAGAATCTAGAATCTAGAAGTGGGGTCGATCATTGATGACATGCCGCGTCTTCGCGATTTTGTCTCCTGTCTCCTGACTCCTCGTCTATAATCCGTTGGCAGAAACTCGCGCGAGGTGCGATCCATGGCAAGTACCGAGAGTTTTGTTTACGTTGGCGCGTATACCGGTTTCGGTCCGAATCGGCGGGGAAAGGCCGATGGCATCGAGATCTTCCGGCTGAATCCCGAGAACGGAACCTTGACCCACCAGGGGACGGTTCCGGGCGTCGAGAATCCCACCTTTCTGGCGGCGCATCCTTCCGGCCGGTTTCTCTACGCCGTGAACGGATCCCCGAGCATCGACGGCCATCCCGGCGGCGCGGTTACCGCCTTCGCGATCAATCCAACGACCGGGAATCTCGATTATCTCAATCGTCAGTTCACGATTGGCCAGGGGCCCTGCCACGCGACGATTCACCGAAATGGACGTTTCCTCTTGGCGACGAGTTACCACGCCGGCTCGGTCGTCGTCTTTCCGATCTCCGAGGACGGCACCCTGGGGCCGGCGAGCGACCTGGTTCAACATCACGGTTCCAGCGTTAACCCGGATCGTCAGAACCAACCCCATCCGCACTCGGTCAACTTCGACTGCGACCAGCGGTTCGCGCTGGTTTGCGACCTGGGGCTGGATCGGGTGTTTGTTTATCGCTTCGACGCGGAGAACGGAAAGCTCATTGCGAACGACCCGCCGTGGGTTGCCACGGAACCCGGCGTCGGTCCGCGCCATCTCGCGGTCCACCCGAGCGGGCGTTACGTCTTCACGATCAACGAGATCGGATCCAGCCTTTCTTCTTTTGCCTACGATCCGGACCGGGGCGTGCTGACGCCGGTCGAAACCCGATCGACGATTCCGGAAGACTTCGTCGGCGAACCCTACACGCCGGACGTCCAGGTGGGCGCCGCCGCGAACCGACCGCCGGTCGTCGGGACGAACTTCGCGTCGGACGTGCACGTCGCGCCGAACGGACGGTTTGTCTACGGTTCCAACCGTGGACACGACAGCATCGTGAGCTTCGCCTTCGACGAATCAACCGGTCGACTGAGCGACCTCGCGCACCAATCGACCGGCGGGCGGACGCCGCGCACCTTCACGATCGACGCGCCGGATTCGCTGGTCCTGGTGCCCAACCAGGGCTCGGATTCCATCGTCGCGTTCCGCTGCGATGAGGCAAGCGGTTTGCTTAGTCCGACCGGCGCCATTGCCACCTCGCCGTCGCCGACCCACCTGGTGATCGTCCGAACGAGTTAACCTTTGGGAAGACGGTCGGCGACGACCGCGTGGCGGCGGGATGCTGGAGGTATCGTGAGCGAGTATCAGTACTACGAGTTCCAGGCCATCGATCGCCCGCTGACGAAGGCAGAGATGGCGGAGATCCGTGCTCTCTCGACCCGAGCCGAGATCACGCCTAACCGCTTCATGAACGTCTACAACTGGGGCGACTTCAAAGGAGATCCGGATCGCCTCATCGAAAAGTACTACGACGTCTTTCTCTACGAAGCGAATTGGGGAAGCCGTCAATTCATGGTGCGGTTGCCTGCCGCGGTTTTTCGACTCGAAGATGTTCGTCCTTATGCCGTCGAAGATGATGACGCCAGCTTGCAAATCCGAATGGCAGGAGATCAGGTCATTCTCGACTTTCACGTGAGGGATGAAGAGGGTGATCGCTGGATCGAGGACGAAGATAGCGAAGCCTGGCTTCCTTCACTGCTGCCGATCCGCGACCAGATAGCAAATGGCGACTTTCGATCGCTGTACTTTGGCTGGCTCGTCTCAGCGGAGACGGGAATCCTGGACGACGAGACCGTCGAGCCGCCGGTGCCATCGGACCTTGGTAATCTGTCGCCTGAGCTTGAAAAACTACGCGAGTTCCTCGGAATCAACCGTGACTTGATTGCAATCGCGGCGCAGCGTAGCGCGTCAGTTGAGGTGCTCGGGCCGTCACGCGGCGAGATCGCCCAGTGGCTGGCGAGTCTTCCGGAGTCGGAAAAGAATGAACTGCTCCTTAGGATCGTCGACGGGGAGGGAAGATTCCTGCGCGGCGAGTTGCTCAATCGCTTTCGTGCGTCGCGCGCTCCGAGCCGCGCCCATGCCAGGGATGAAAACGGCCGAACTGTCGGAGAGTTGCTTGCCGCGGCCGAGCACCGGCGGGTAACCCGCGAGCGGGCCGAGGCCGAAAGCCGGGCGGCCGAAGCGGCGCGCCGGGAGCGAGAAGCGGCCAGTGCTCGGGCGGCGTATCTGGACAGTCTGGTCGGCAAGGAAGAGATTCTGTGGCAACAGGTTGAATCGAACGTGGAACTGAAGAATGCTCGGGGTTACGACGAGGCGCTTCGGCTCCTGACAAACCTCGGCGACCTGGCCGAACGTGCTAATCAGAAAGCTGAGTTTCACGCTCGTCTTGCCGAGTTTCGGGAGCGTCACGCCAGGAAGCCGGCTCTGCAGTCCCGACTGCAGAAGTTCGGGTGATTTGACGGCGCAGCCGCCCCGAGCCGGTTGCCGAGCACCAATCCGGCTGTTACACTTCCGACCAGTATGAGGCGAGGGAGCAAGGAGACGGAATGCTGGCGAAGGTACTGACCTGCGCGGTGGTGGGGCTCGACGGGGCTATCGTCGAAGTCGAAGCGGACATTGGGGTCGGTTTACCCGCGTTTACGAAGGTTGGGACACAAACCCACTAGGTACCAGTCCCCGAAGCGCGATCCGATCAGGAAAAATGATCACCGAAAGCTCTAGGGCCAGAAGCGCATCCCGCTTGTCCACTTGGTCAAACTCTTCAATCCGTTCGCTTGCTTGCTGGCAATACTGTTGGATGGACTCTTGAGCAAGCCTTAGGTGGTGGAGGCTTTCGATTTCGTTCTTAAGTTTTTTGGCTTCTTCTTCCAGACCTTTCTTTTCTTGCCGCAGTGACGATCCCGCGGCTTTGATGGAGTCATCATCCAGCTCACCCAGGACATAGAGCTTGGCAAGACGGGTCTCTTGATCCTTGAGTTTGTTCAGACGGTTCTCAATTGCCGACAGCAGTTCTTCCAGACTGTCATCGCTCTGTTTGTTCTGCCGCCTTTGGATTTCTTCAATGATCAGAGTAGGGTGTAGTAAGACCTCTTTGACCTTGTCCCAGACCTGAGATTCCAGACGGCTGCCATTTAGGGTACGGTTGTGGCAAAGCTCGGCAACCATAGCTCGGGAATGACCGCTACAGCGGTAATACCAGTTTCCCGACTGGTGAGGAGAGATGGTGTAGACCCTTCCGCACTGGCCACAGCGTACCATCCCTGAAAGCAAATACGAACGCTTGCTCTTACGGGGTGCCAGACGGCGATGGCGTTCTAAGACATTTTGAGCCTTCAAAAACGTCTCAGGAGGGATTATCTGGGGGGTAGCATCAGGCAGTTCAATCCACTCAGATTTGTCGCGCAGTTCCCGTCGATTGTTCTTATACCGTTTGCCTTTGTGGGTCTTGGATTCTACCGACTCCCAGCGCAAACCATAGGTTTGTCCGGTGTAGGCTTGCTGATTGACCAGACGGCCAATGGTTGAGCGTCCCCAATGACGGGTATCGCGAGGTGAGGGAATTCCCATATCAGTCAAACGGATGCAGATCCGCCCAAGGGTCAGATCTTCATCGATCAGCCAGTGGAAGATGAGGCGCACTATCTTGGCCTCATCTTCATTCACAAATCGCTTGCCCGATGCTCTGTCATAACCATAGCCATAAAGACCGACCCCACCCGTCGGGAGCTTGCCCGACAAGACCCGCTCACGCTTTCCACGGACCGTGCGTTCTTTGATCTTCTCGTGCTCGATCTTCGCTGCGAACCCTTTGACGTAGCGGATGAGCTGTCCTTCAGGGGAATTGTCCAGCGGCTCGGTGACAAAAACCAGTTCAACGCCGTGTTTCTCGCATTCCTCAGCGACGATGGCCAAATGAATTGGGTCTCGAGCCAAACGATCCGTAGCGTGGCAAATTACCGCCTGAATGACTCCTTTACGGATTCGGTCTCGAAGGATACGAAGCTGGGGACGGTCCAAGGTTGTTCCGGGCCAATCCTCAGAATGGACTTGGGCGATTTGAAAGCCTCTAACGCGAGCAAGCTCAGAGCACGACTTAGCTTGGGATTCCAGCGAGCTGCCTTCTTCTTTCTGATTGTGGGTACTCACCCGACAGTAGAGATCTGCTTCCGGCATGCCACCTTACCCCTAACAGCGCTGATATACCTACTCTAGCAGGTTAATGACCTTTTTTACACCAATAATCGCCCCCTTGTAGCCACGGATGACAAAGCCACCGTGTGTGCTTCGGGGGCTTAAGGCGACAGCAAGGGAAGACCCTCTTGCTTTGCAAGGATTTCCCACGGTGCATAAATGCCCGTGTTCCTCCTTGCCAAAGCAATTCACCCTTTTAAATCAGGCAAGTATGTTGTCGCTGGCTCGCGACAACCAAATAAATTGTGAGCAGAAAGGAGGTGAGGCTGATGGACATTACCGCTGAAGCTAATAAGCTAATCGAGCTTTTAAGAGAGCTTGGTTATCACTTTGAGGAAGTCCACGAGGATCAGACGCATAAAATCCTGTACCTGGAATGGTCACAGGGAATGGTCAGGGTAAGACTTGAGTTTCCGTTAACGGAAGTACGCTAGCTTAGTCCAGTTCAAGTGCTAGAAGGGAGGTGAAGCAAATGAAGACCGTAGAGCTAACTGAAGAAGAAATCGTCGAGTTAATAAGCCTAGTGGATTATCAATTGACTGAGATCGTGACCGGGCCGTACGAGGATGACTGTAAGAGGTTGATAGCAATATTTCAGGCAATCTTGAGCAAGCTGTCTCAATCTTGAGGCATATTGCGAGTGAAAGGAGGTGATATAAGATGATGCTATTAACGAAGAAAGACCGTAGTCGACTGCCCAAACTTTACAGCACGCAAGATGACCCCAATCCGATGGTGTGGGTCAAGTTCTTTGATCCCTGTGGCTGCTGGACTTGGTACGGGGTTGAGTTTGACGGCAAGGACGAGTTCTTTGGCTATGTAGAAGGCTACGACAAGGAGCTAGGGTATTTCTATCTGTCAGAGTTGGAAAGTTATCGGGGACCCCTTGGGTTAGCGATTGAGCGGGACCGGTATTTTGAGCCATGCCGATTAAATGAACTAAGAGACCAGTAGTCGTTATGAGCGGTGGTCAGGGGATGCAGTATGCCCCTGCACCACTGCAGCGAAATTGAAGTTTGACATTGTGTGCAGGAGAAAATGGCACGCAATGTCAAACGACTTTATAAGGGGAGTTGCCGAGGTGTGCAACTCCCCTTTAGATCCCCTCTGTTCTTCCTCCTCTGGAATCTCCAGTTTAGCAATCTGATTTTGCTAATGCTGTCAAGCCGTAAGGGCTGTGACAGCGCAAAATCAGTTGCTGTGTAGATTCCAGAAAGGAGGTGAAAAAATGAGTTTATGGAGCGTATTGAACTACATATTGAACGATCCGAAGAGCCAAACCCGAAATGGCAAAGGCTCTGGGAAAAACTACTCTATGGAAACACCAGACAGAATAGTCTGGATGGTAGTAACGGAGTACTCCAGCTGCATCAAAGCGATGATAGATGCAGTGGAAGCCCCAAGAATAGGGGGCTACAAGGTAATCAAGATGTATTACCGAAAGGGCGAGAGTAAGCCCTATGAAAAGAGAACAACCGAAGTTCTCTAAGTAAGCTGCCTTGGGAAGTTACTAACCAAGGTAGTATAGCATAAGCAGACGAGCATACAAGTAGACAAAAGTTACTCAATCGGAAGCCGCGAGTGCCCAGCTCAATCGCCGCTGCCCAACCCTGGCTATCCTCGACTTAGACAAGCCAAACAAACCTAAATACATCATCATAGAGTTTCTACAGACGCCCGCTCGAACGGACCGCGCCCAACCCGGCCATATGTGAAGAGTCCGGGGACTCTCACACAGTAATGGGGAGGAAAAATCAATAGACAACAAGGAGTAGTACGGGTCATACTACAACTAATTCTACTCAAATGGACTGGGAGGGGTTGATATACCTTAGATTCTCACAGTTCCAATCCTTCCTTTTTTATATGACTACCTAGGGTTTATGGGGGATAATAGAGGGATGAAGCAACCAAGCAAACTACCCGCTCACGTGGTGCAATTAGAGTTGGTCTGTCGGATGGGACTCTTAACGCGGGAACAATTTACTCGATGCCTCTTTTCCGACAACTCGGGGACGTATGGCTGGAAGCAACTCGACAAACTGCGCGACAACGGTTGGGTGAATATCCAGGAGTTTGGCGACTTTAAAAAGTATGTGTATACTCCTACCACACAAGGAAACAACTATCTGACCGGACAATACTTCCGTCCAAAGTTCGGGCTGGTTCGAGCATCAAGCGTCCGGGTGGACCTTCATAATCTGGAAGCGCAAGAGCCGCTGGTGATGGCGCACGAGCTGGTAAAGCACCATCAACAGATCGAGCTAATCTCGTACCTCTCGGAGCCCATTCTGCGTCAAAACCCCATCAACGGCACCGAGCCGGATGGCGTGGTCAGACTGCGCTACCAAGACAATGGCCTTTTACTAGCGTTTGAATGGGATCGAGGCACCGAGTCAGAGCAAAAACTGTTCGACAAACTGGAAGGATATATCGGTCTCGGACAGCCTGAGAACATCCAAAAGCGGCTGGAATTGTGGGGGTCCAGATCTTTGTTCATCGTTTGGGTCTTGCCTGATGTAGACCGTCTCCAATACGTCAAGGATCTTTTAGAGCGATTACTTAACCGTTTAAATAAGCGAAGCTATGCTGGGGCATTTCGATTGGGATTATCCACATCTTACCGAGACTTCTTTTTTAAGGAGGTATGGCACCAACCTTTTAATCAACCATTCACGCGACTTTTGCCCGTAGAGTGGGAAAACCGTTAGTTCATCTTATGATTATTAAGGAGACTAACATCTTCATGCCTCAACCAGCACCGCTCTTGCATCAGTCGGTACCGCCTTGGAAGCCGATTCTTTTAGGCTACAAATTAAACAAACGGCAAGTCCTAGAAGTTCCGCCCGAGTTGACCAATCAGCATGCCCACATTATCGGTCAATCCGGTGTTGGTAAGTCAATGCTTCTTCAGCACTTGTTTTTGTCCCACCTTGAACGAGGCCACGGTGTCACTCTGATTGATCCCGCCGGTATGGCCTCAGAACAGATTTTGTCCCGATTAGCCCAGCATGGCTATTTTAATTCCCCTCAAGCGTATGAGCATTTAATCTATGTCGAGTTTAAGGAAGGGGACTGGTATTTTCCTTTCAACATCCTCAAACTGTCAGGGGTATCCGAAGCAGACCGGATGCACCTCGTCATTGAAGCGATGAAGCGGGCTTTCCCCGAACTGGATACCGAAACCGGTGCCGCTCAGTTTACGGTTGCCACCTCTCACGCTTTGGATATCTGTTTACAGATGGACTGGTCGATTGTCGCCATTGAAGCGATCCTGTCCAACCGCCAGGTCTGGAAAAAACTATCCAGCGTAGTGACAGGCGATCCTCTCCACGTGTTTTTTCAGCGCTGGTGGCAGGTCAACGCCTCGACTCAATATGCTCACGACTCCGCTTACCGGCGAGCTCACCAACTTAATGCCCATCCAATTACGCGCAACACGTTGGGCCAGTACCACAACAAGCTCGATTTTAAACAGATCATGGACTCTCAAACCTGTGTGTTGGTGAACTTGCGGGGTGTGCATGTTGACGAGTATCGATCCTATATTGGAGCTCTCATTCTGCACGGGTTTGAACAAGCGGCTTTTCGGCGCGATCCTCACGATCACTTCAATCATTACTTGTTGGTGGACGAGTTCCCTACTATCGCAGGCAACGGAAAGACTCTCAGTGGCATTTTGGATCGTTGTCGTCAGTACGGACTGTTTATCACTATGGCGCACCAGCATTTACCGACAGATAAGCCGGATCTGATTCGGGCGTTGGCTGGCGCGGATCTTAAGATCTGTTTCCGGGTCAACTACCACGATGCCAACACCATGGCTCATCTGATCGGCTACATTGATCCCAACCTCAAAGAGGGCAAGATCAATTGGGGGCAGGTCGCTGGTGGTTTGATGGGAGTGGGAGGTGATATTGACGATTTTCCGATTACTATGATTGGCAGTATGATGCGGGGAGCATCCGCCTATCAACAGACCCCGGTAGCGATGGCCGCGCAGTTTCAGGAGTGGGTAAATAACCTGATGAATGCACCCAAGCGGGGCTTTTATGCCAAGCTGGGGATTGCTAAAGCGGAAAGTTGGATAACACCTGACTTGCCGGATGCTACTGGAAAAATAGAGGCGGTGGTCGATAATTACCACCGCCTCTACTACACCCGCACAGAAGATATTCACCTACCGTATCCGTATGGTCGCTTAGATGAATGGGAAGGCCGACCTACTCCGCGGCCTCAGGAGCCACCACTGGACTCTGGTTTTGGTCAGATGGAGTAGTCTGCGTCATTCTGCACTTGGTGGGGCCGTCCTTGGGCCCTGGATGGTTCCACCACAAGAAGCTTTACAAGACGTTGGCCGCGCCGGTAATACTTCTTCGAACTCTACAGTCACGCTTCGATCACAAACTTGACTGTAGTCGTTGCGCTGGGGAAGGGTTGTTTGGGATATCTAAACGCGGAAGGAGATGCTCGAACAGAAGGATGTTGTGGCGTGGGCAAACAAGAGCGTTCTAAAGACCGTGTTTGAAAGCACCGGCATTTTTACGCTCCTTCCTGTCGTTGTCATAATGCGAGTTACCCGGCGCAAGTAGTCGCTTCTCATAACCGGCTCGTAAGCCGCGTACTGGCTCGATGAACGGAACCTGTCAATAGATCTGAGACAGTTCTTGAGAGAAATTAGTGACTCACCTCCTCTGTCTGGGACGGCTTTGGTGGGTTGATCCAAGCCGTGGTCGGGAGCGGTGGCGGGATCGGAACCTGATTGACGAAGCGTTCGGGATGGGCGGCATACGCCGTGCGCAGGACGGTCGCTCGGGCCTCGTGGAGTTCAGCCGCGTAACCGTAGTGCACCGCTTCCGGGGGCATCAGTCCGAGGCCGGCGTGCCGATGTTCGGTGTTGTACCAGCGGAAGAAGTCCTGACCGAAGGATCGTGCCTCCTCGATGCTGGTGAAGCGGTCCGGAAAGCCCGGCCGATACTTCAGCGTTTTGAACTGGGCCTCCGAATACGGGTTGTCGTTGGAGACGTGAGGACGCGAATGCGTCTTGGTCACCCCCAGGTCGGCCAGGAGGAACGCGACGGGTTTGGAGGTCATCGAGGCGCCGCGGTCGGCGTGAATCGTGAGCTGCCCCGCCACGATCTCTTGCTTGGCGAGGCTATCGGCGATCAAGCGTTCCGCAAGCGCGGCCTGCTCCTGGTGGGCGACCATCCAGCCGACGACGTAGCGACTGAAGATGTCGAGGATGACGTAGAGAGAGAAATAGGTCCATTTGGTGGGGCCGAGCAACTTCGTGATGTCCCAGCTCCAGACCTCGTTGGGATGGGTCGCGAGGAGTTCGGGCTTGGCATAGGCGGGATGGACGAGTTGATCGCGGCGCTCGCGGGTCTCGCCCTGGTCCGCCAAGAGACGATAGAACGTGCGCTCGGAGGCGAGATAGACGCCCTCATCGAGGAGGGTCGCGTAGACCTCGGTCGGCGAGCAATCCTGAAAGCGCGAGGAATGGAGCACGTCGAGAATAGCCTGGCGTTCGGCGGAATCCAAGGCCCGCGCCGACACCCGATCGGGCGAGGGAACCGCGGATGTCTGAGGAACGGGCGTGAGTGGGCGCGCCTGGCGATAGAAGCTAGCTCGGGCAATCCCGAGCGCCTGACAAGCGGGGACGATGCCGATGGTCGGCGCGCGGGTCGTCACGGCATCCATCACGACCGCCCTCCAGCGTTGTCGCTCGGCTGGGTCAGCGCCAAGAGCGAGGAGACTTTTTTTTGGATCTCGATGATGGCCTCGGCCGCCGCAAGTTGGCGGGAAAGTCGCTCATTCTCCTGACGCAAGCGGGTGAGTTCGGCGGAGTTGACCGGAGCAGCCGGGCGACCCCGTCGTTGCGGGGCGAGGGCCGCGAGGGTTCCCTGGGAACGGTGACGGCGCCATTCACTCAGATGCGACGAATAGAGACCCTCCCGGCGTAAGAGCGCACCGAGTTGTCCGGGGGCCGAACATGCGTCCGCCTCATCGAGGACGCGCAACTTGTAGGCAGCGGTGAATTGCCGGCGATGGGCGCGTTCGGGGACTTCGGAGTCCGGGGGCGTCGGCGCTGAACCACGAACTGCGGGGACGGGGTTCACGATACCATTCGTTCCACTCATTCTGTTGCTTCTTTCCCCGCCCTGTACACTAATTTCCGGTGCTTCCCTGTCTCACTCTATATTGGCAGAAAGGGGAAACGCTATTGGAGGAGTAGTTCCCTTTGATTGACAGTCAGGGGAGCACAGTCCTAACCCAGTCTCCTCTGCTGAATAAACGGCTGGGATTAGGATTGTTGACTGCTATTCGAGTGGGTTGTACATTTCGTAGTTAGGAAACATCAGGAAGGGAATCTCAAGTCGGGTGGTGATGGAGTTTCTAGCGGTGTCCCGAAGTGAACGCGCGACGACTGCCGAAAGTCAGCGGGCGCTGGTTGAGATGGAGGCGAAGCTCGCTCTCTTACCACTCAAGTTCCTGCCGCACCGTTCTTCGTATTGGGAAATGGCCCGCTTTCCGAACATGGCGGCCATCTACTGGAATCTGGCACGGACCACAGTCGTTCCCGAACAGCTTGTTTTCGCCGACACCGTTTCAACGATGATGGGCCAGAAGGACAATCCGGCCGTCATCGCACGGGCCTCACGAGCTTATCCCGCGTTGGTCCGCCAGCACCACTTCTTTCTGGTTTTAAAAGAGCATTTTCCCATTGTCGTCCGTTCCGAAGAGTTGGACCTAAACGGCGTCGATTTGCTGGTCGTCGACAAGGGGCGCGCCTACGGGGTCGCTTTGTCAGTTCCGACCAACAGCGCGCGCTCTTGGCAGAAGGTCAAGCAGGTACGTCATCCAGACTCCCCAGAGCACTTGCCGGTGCTGTATTTGTACGCAAAACCCGATGAGTATCCCGTCGGCCAGTTCTGGCTTCATCATCCAGAGCAGTGGATGCAGGTCCGCGCCTGGATTGACGCTGTAAGATCTAGCGAGGACTACTCCACAGCCTTCTTCTTGCGCGAAACTGTTCTTTAAAAGTGGTGAGTATTGCGAAGAGGAACGGTCGCTTGCTAGTAAGGGCGGTGCAGAGTATGGGTGGGATAGCGCCATCCAGGGTCGGCATCGCAGTAATACTCATGCGCCGTCCGGTGTGAACTGAGGTAGTACGTAAGACCATTCGCCCCATCAGCCGGGGCAGTCGTCGCCGAAGTCGGAGTGGGCTTCGGCTTGCCTTTCTATCAGCTCCATCCTATACCAATTAAGATTGATTACGCCGCTTGGACTCACCGAGTCGTGGCGTCGATCCAGTCCTACAACCTAACATTGCCCTTATTCAACCAATGATAACTGCTTGCCCCTTACTACCAATCTCTTTTGGCATGTGCCGCAGGTAACTCCTTTTGTGTACGGCTTAATAGAAACCGCATTTTGGCAATACGGGCAGAGTGCTCTTCGTGCCGTGAAAGCTACCCCTGCACCAGTTACAGCTCCTAGTAGTGGACCCAAGATTATGGTGAGTACTCCGCCAATGATGAGAGGAATGCCGATAATAGCACCGATAATTGTTAAGGATAATAGGAATCCAATAAAAATAAACACAATTCCAACGGCTATTCCGACGCCCAGCCCGCCAAAAGGACCTACGGCGACGCGCAGACCAGTCATTGCTTTAGTGTCTTTTGTAATTTCAGAAGTTCTGATTGACTCTTGATTCATTATGCGCTACGTATTTAAGGTAATGTTGGGGTAATTCTACACATTCGCAGCGCACATTGACAAGATACGACTTGATAGTGCCAAGAGATACCTATTTCCGAGTAGAGTCATGTAGTGGACATCAAAAATATTGATGAGTAACCTACGGACTGCCTTTAGTGTCAGTTCACCTCGGCAACGACTAAATGGTCTCACAAACGGTCAGTATTGAGACCCTTACGTAACCGGCGAATTCAAAGGATGGCTGTCTGCGACCGGCGGGCTCACAATCCCGTCTCTGATTCAACGACTCATATCTTGACAGTAAGAGTGACTTCTGAGACAGTATATGGTATATGAACGTGGGTTATGCCCGGGTCTCGACCGAAGACCAGACACTCGCACTGCAACAAGACGCGCTCAAACAGGCCGGTTGTGAGCGGATCTTCACCGATACTATCAGTGGCGCCAAAACTGAACGACCTGGGCTTGACGAGGGGCTAGGCTTTTTGCGACCGGGCGATACTCTCGTCGTGTGGCGACTTGATCGTCTCGGGAGGTCGCTGAGGTATTTGATTGAGACGATGAACCTGCTTCAGGAGCGCCAGATTGGATTTCGTAGCCTCACCGAGCAGATCGATACGACAACAAGCGCAGGTAAGCTTATATTCCATGTCTTTGGCGCCCTGGCCGAGTTTGAGCGCGAGCTGATCCGAGAACGTACCCGTGCAGGATTGGCCGCAGCTCGAGCGCGTGGACGCCAAGGCGGCAGACATCGAGCACTGACGGCAAAGCAGATTGAGATGGCTCAAGCCCTGTATGACGCCCGACAGCATTCGATCGCTGACATCTGCAAGACGCTGCGCATCTCGCGGGCCACACTCTATCGCTGCCTCACGGCCTCGAATCCGCCGGAAGAAATGTCGCCTGCTTGATTGGTTAGGCTTGTCCTGATATACTTCCTCAATATGATGGAATCTGTGGAAGCATTTCTTGTTAAAGCCGAAGAGAGCCTTGCGGGCGCGGAGAGCGAGTTCGTCAACGGCCGGTATAACAACTGCGCGAACCGCTGTTACTATGCTTGCTTTCAGGCCGCAATTGCGGCGCTTCTGCGTGCAGGTATGGAACCAACAGGGCCGCAGTGGAGCCATCAATTTGTCCAGGGACGTTTCGTCGGTGACCTGATCAATCGTCGAAAAGTCTATCCCGCTTCCCTGCGGACAGTACTGGCCAATACGCTGGCTCTTCGCCAGACCGCAGATTATAAGGCAGACAACGTGAATCAACGCGAAGGCGCTCGCGCCCTGAGCTGGACCCGACCGTTGATCGAATCGGTGCAAGGGGGAGGTGAAGGCCGATGAGTGTCGAACGAGTAACGTTTCAGAGCCCGCGGATCCAAAGTGCCGTAACCGAACTGGAAGGACTGATCAAAGAGACCTACCCCAAAGCGGTGTTCGAAGTCAGCGAAGGGGAGGACCCCGAGGGAATCTATTTGACGGCGACGGTCGATACCGACGATCTCACTACGGTCTTAGGAATCGTAGAGGAGCGCTTGGTCGATCTCCAAGTGGAACAAGGATTACCGCTCTATGTGGTGCCGGTTCGCCCGCTGGAGCGGGTGCTGCGGGAGCTGCGCCAGCCAAATCCCCGGATAAGACCGAGAATCGACATCGAAAGCGCTACACCGCCGGTGCACCCATAAGTCGGCTTGTGTTCAGCGCGCCCTCCGTCTCGCTGACGCCTGAAAAGACATTGAAAGCAAATAAACCCCGCCCATCTGACCTGTGAGACGGTATCTGGCCGACACCACCATCCTCACCGCCTACCCCTACCAACGCCCAACGGGCCTCCAACGGGGTAATCTAGGTTACCTTCATTTTGACGTGTCCCAGCAAACTACAGGGATCTTGTCGATGCCATGAGCCCACAAGCTATTGACGACAATTAACGGTCATGATACATTTCCATGGAAAGTTCCATCACGGTGAAACGCATGCCCCGTAGGGAGCGCCGACAGAAGCCCATATCCGTCGGTACCGACGACCGCAATCTACTCGACCGCTTGAAGCAGGACTATGAAAAGGCGGAGCAAACTGAGCTTGATTGGGGCGAATTTCTCACGTCAATCGCACTTCTGGGACTAGCAGTTGCCGGCGTCTACGCACTCGCACAGTCGGTGAATCGATCACAGCAGTCTGTGACCGCCTGTTGTCCTTTTTGTAACCAGAACTTCGGCGTCGCCTGGCCATCAGGTTCTCCTCCCGCTGTTTCTATCCCCTGCCCGAATCCAAAGTGCCAGCGACAGCTAGTTGTCAGTCTAGTCGTTCCACCATCCCGAGGATTGGGGGACCACTAGTCTGTGTATCGTGTGGGCAGTGAGTTTCAATGAGGAGGCGATATCGGCGCTTTCTGAACGATTCTGGAATACCGAGCACATCTCATATGCACGATATTTGCTATTCGACTGCCCATCCAATGGGCGAAACTAATGGAGGTTTCTTACAATGCGATGCCCTTATTGTCACTGCGAAGCCGGAAGCGTCAAGGTCTGGCTGACCGATCATTTACCAACTCGACACCCTGTCGGCTTGAAACAGACTATCTTATCAACCGTTGGAACTACGGTTGGTAGCATCGTCCTCACTCGCCTCATCAACACAGCGTTTCCTGAAAATACCGGAACCAAGGTGCGGCCAAGGCGGCGGACCTCCCGTGCATGAGTATTTCAGCGTCCGTGGTGAAAGCGCACAATCGAAAACCTGCATTCGACACCGCCGACGGACATCCATAGGTTGTCCAAGGGATCCAAGGCTTGGTTGGCTGGAGGAAGCAAAATGGCTAAGTTTGAACTTGGTAGTAATTTCGGCCCAGGTTCTTGGCGGGTAAGCCCTGTACCGCAGATACCCCCTAACCCTACCACAGCTTCCGTTATAGGGGTTGCAGCGGACACAATAGGAATACTTGCAGATATGGAGACCCCCGGCAGTGGTCGTTGGGTCGCTGCCGCGTTCAAATTCGGTTTTCTCCTGCTCGGCGCTAATCTTTCATAGGATCATGCCGGAGGAGCGAGCCGCGTGGTGGTCGACGTAACAATGTTGAGCGGGCCCTGCCGATTTACGTTGTCCCTTTGCAACCAGTTGATCGGGTAATGAAAGAGCTGTCCCGACCTCGACAACCATCGCGTCCATGAATCGATTGGCAAGCCCAATCGTCCTCAGTGCAACCGTGACCGACGAGGAATGACCTACCTGATGCTTACCTGTGGGTGCCAACTCGGCTGAACCTAAAGGTTTACCTTTGGTGTGTCCCTGTGCTTGTGAAGTAGGTTTCTTCAGCAAAATGAGTCTTTGATGAAATGTCCGCTTTGCAAGGCAAAGTGGACGAGCACCTGTACCAGAGAATGTTCCACGATTCCGATTCGAAATCTCTCTGGCATCAAATTATATTCTGTGCCGGTGTTGTCAGTACAAGCACAATGGATGATACAATCGTCAGCAGATCACTAGGCGCTGTGGGCGCCGACAAGCATTCGTTCGCACAACTGTCCGTACAACATGACGCCCTGGCTGGCAGAAAGCTGGGTGTATACTTGTAAGCCGCCGACCGCTCGGGTATCTGCCTGACCGCAAGTCGCGAGGTTTCCAGGCCGATTCAAAGGAGGTACCGGGTGATGAGGTCGAAGGTATTTATTGGATCTTCCAAAGAAGGTCTTCCGATCGCTCGTGCGATACAAAGACATCTGGCCGAAGAAGTCGACGTTGATGTCTGGAGAGATGTGCCCCCTGCGCCCGGAGAGACAATCCTAGAGTCGCTTGTAAACGCGCTTCATACCTATGATTTTGCGGTGGTCGCTCTCACGCCGGATGATAGTGTCGAGTCCCGAGGGGAGCAACGTGCATCTCCTCGGGACAACGTTGTCTTCGAACTTGGATTGTTCGCCGGTTTCCTCGGACGTAACCGTACCTTCTGTATCTGTGATAATAGGGCACAGTTGAAACTTCCAACCGACCTCGCGGGCATGACGTACGTCCTCGTTCATGATCGTCCCGATAATCTTCTCGCCGCGGTAGGACCGGCATGCACATCGATCATCGACGCAATAACCAAATTGGGCCCATTCCGGAAGTGCGCGAGCAGAAGATTCGAGATGGAGGAACTGGTCGAGGGGCACTGGATAAAGGTTGGTGACCACGGTTACTCGTTCATCGTCCGTTTCCACTCTGATGGTACTCTTACCGAGTCAAGTCTGAGCAATTTGGCATACAGGTATGCCGGACGATGGACGTTAGAACAGGGTGACCTAATTATCGAGATTGATTCCGACAGCCATTATAGGCTCCGAGTCATCGCATCTCGCGATCAACCCGTCCATTCAGGAATCGAGGAGAACTCAGCCGGCGGACGCAATGACTTTCGTCTTGTGCATGTGGATTGGAAAGCGCTTCAGCCGTACTGAACTGAGGTGGTCGGTATTTTCGGCAGAAAGGGAAATTCGGGCGAACTCGATGTGGGATCGATTGATCGACCCAGTAATCGGTATAATTGCGCCAGGAGCAGGCGGGTGATGGTGTTCGTGGCGAGGGTCAATTATTCGATTCCGAACGACCGTACTCTCGATAGCCTAGTCGCCAATGCTACTCATAGAACGCGGACGTATCAACCTTAAGGAGATCGTCTTCGATGATATTGCGGTCACTATCCAGGGTTACATCAAACTCGAAGGGAAACAAATCATCGGTTGCGTAGCCAATGTCGCGTTCCTGATCGCTAGCCGAAGCGTATTCCAGTCGCACGCTCATGATTCCGCGACCCACCAACCTGATCCGGCCGCAACTGCGACAACGGCAAGATCCTGTACTGCTTGGCGATGTGGACATCCTATGGCCCCAATTGAAAATGGAAAGAGCCGTACCTAGGTCACCTGGCACGGCTCTTAAACCGTGAACAACGGAAACGCGCATCAGCTTTTGCTGTGACCGTTGGAAGGGACGTCTCCCGAAGCCCCTTTTACGTGATGCTCTGTGTCCTTAACCTCCCTACTTATAGAGCTGTGAGAATGCTCCTCCGCAACGGGTGTAACAAAATCCTCCCCGAATCGCTTTGTCAGCATTCGCTCGAGTGCTATGTACGTCTCGTAACTGATCCTTCCACTTAGGTACTCTCGAGTAATCTCTGCAAGGCTACGGCCTCCCGCATTCGCGGGTGTCCATTCGACTTCAATGCTCAGATCGCATCACCTCCTTCCTGTCAGATATTTCACAAGTCAGGAGTAACCACCCGAGTCGCGTAGCTATCGGCCTCACGAGGTCAAGATCGGCATCTGAGAACACGAATGTGTTGCTGTCAATGCACAGGACTCCTAGCTTACGCGTCGGATCGTCAGGATGAATAACGGTGTGAATAGCCGATCGATAGGGTAAGGTGGACCGTCTTGGGGAATGTGCATCTACGAAATCCGGATCCACTAGCACGCTTGGATTAGCTCTGTCTACTCCAGACACAAAGACTGAGCCAGCGATACCGCGAGGCTGGTTAGTGGACTTGGGATCACGATCTCCAATATACCACTCGTTCCAACGATGGCTCGGCTGCCCTAGACCGTAGTCCCAGCGAATACGAAGTTTTTGGATTGCGCTGTCTGGAGTGTACACGCAGGCCCGACAGGATCCGTCCCCACCAAACAAGGTGAAGGTACTGCGAAGCATACTCTCGACTAAGGCCTGTGCCTCTAAATCGGTTATCGAGATAGCTCCAGGCCGTGAGAACAAAACCAAGAGCTCACGATCATTGCGAAGGATGACATCAAGCAGCTTGGCTTGCTTACGTCGAGCATCTAATTCAATACCGAGACGCCTATTTTCGTCTGTGAGCGTCTCTGCTGCCGTTCTCAGCTCAACAGTCTGGCGACCGAGCTGATCAAGAATCATCCGACGTTTCTCGCTTTGGGCTCCTACTTCTTCAAGTTGGCCTAGTCGGCGTCGATCAGCACCGTAGATAAGCAATGAAACCAGGAGAAATAGCGTGGCCACCATCCAGCCGGCAACGAGCGCCGTTAGCAGCCCATTTGTAATAGTCCAGTTCTGGTGTGTGCTACCCAACCAGGAAAGTAGAGACTTCCAGAGTTCAAAGCTCTCTCCCTGGATTGCCCCACCTATCACTTGCAGCACAAGATAGGCAGCCACCCCGAAGAAAACCGCCTTCGGAGAAAAGTGTGTGCGAATCCACTCCTCGACTCGCACGGGGAGACCTTTCAATAACTCCCACATTGCTCGTCTCAGCACCCCATACGCAGATTGGAAGATGGACACCCGCACGTGCCCAGTCTCCCTGCATAACAATCGATACAGCAAAGAGTAAGGCGATACGTATGGCGCAGTACATATCATAGGTGCGTGACCCGGTCAATATGGATCTAAGAACCAACCAATTATATCTCGAAACAGAAAGGCGTTCGAAAGCCTGGCTTTCTATAGCATTTCTGAGGTCCGACTCGATTGCCGGAATTATGGTTTGACCATTAACCTCCTCTTCTTCGACAAGTCCCCGTCTCAGGGGACGAACCTTTCAAGCTTCCCACGGCGTGTGGTGCGCATTGGTCCCACAACGCGCTGCCCTTAGCCTGGATTTCGCAGCTATTAGGGCGAATTCATATTAGGTGACGAAGCGCGTTGGGCGGCCGCCTTTCAACGCGAGAAATCGACCTCTCGCTGGATCCGCGCCGACTTGTGCTGACAGATCGGACAGGACGCGGTCCAACGGGTCGGGACGACGACGAGGGTCACCTGATTGTCTTCGACGACGAGCTGGCGGAGACGAAAGCCAACAAAATGGGGGATGAGAGCGGAAAGGCGCACTTGGGGCAAGTCCTGGATCGCACGGGCTCGATGAGCTGTTTTGCCAGGAATTCTGCCACAATCTCCGCCAAATCGTCAGCGAGACTGAGCATGAGCCCACACCGGGTTGACAAACACACAAGGGGGATGAGCAGCCCGTCCCGCTCGCCATTGCGCCCCGTGGCCACCGCAACAAGTTGTTGGACTTCCGTAGGGGTGAGGTAAGCAACGATAGGTTGAGCCCTGGATAGAGCGGTTTGACTTTGGATGACGGCTTGGGTACCTGGCATAAGGGGTTGTTTCTTCTATCCTTTAAAACTGGACAGATGAAACTAATGTCCAGAATACCAACCTTTTAAGGGCTTAGTCAACTGGTAGCTTAGGCTGAAGTCGCGTCCTCTATATAAGCCAACGTTGGACAAAAACACTAATTTTGTCCAGAGTGTCGTTTTGTTAGCCGCCATACGTATAGAGAAAGCCGAACGAGTGGCGAGTTCTTTTAATGGTGGAGAAGGAAAGGTCCAATGACCCAAGCAGCGAGAGTGGTCCTGAGTGATTGTCGAGGGGCTCTATCCGAACTGCAGGCGCCCGGCTTACAGGGGAGTAATTGGCGGCGAAGATGGATCACTGCTGTTGTCTTGCTAAGAGCCGTGTTCCACGTTTTGCAGAACGTTGACGCAGACGCAAAACAGAATCCACGGATGAAGGCAGCCATTGACGCGGAATGGGCATCCATAAGGAAGACAAGGCCAGACCCTAAGATCTTCTGGGAGTTTATCTACGAGGAACGAAACAATGTCTTGAAGGAGTACAAGCTCGGAGCGGGTCAGTCTGTCACGATTCATGTTCCGCCGGCAGAGATGTGGCTAGGCGACAGATCGCGTTCTATCCCATCTATTCAAGGACAGGTCGAACTTTCATACCCGATGCAATCAGGACCATTCAAGGGCATGGATCAGCGAGACGTTGTGGCACAAGCGATTGAATGGTTGGAAAAATGCCTTATGCGAATTGACGCGGCGGCATCAGTGTGAGGGTTGCTCACGAGCTCAGTGATGGGTATAGCGACTTCAGGGAATGACCGCGTCAGTACTGCCAATCGCTAGTGGAAGAGCCGTCCGAATGTCAGGTCCAAGCAAACATGTCACCATCACATTTCTCGCTGGAGATGGGGGAGGACCGTAGAATTCCTCCCATCCAGGGCCAGGATTGTCTGCCCGCATGTTGATGGCGGGCCCGAATTGCTGCCCTCGAAACGCGTCGTTGGTTATCGAATATGATCCATCGATGAGAACTGCCTCAAGCCGAGCCCGATAGCAGGAACAAGATATTTCTAGCGTCAGTTCAACATTCCCATCGACCCAGTCGGTGCTGAGTCCCACTTTAGTGATCCACCCTGGCGGGCAGATGCTGTCTCGAGGCCATCCTTGGCGGTTGTAGGTCTCAATTGACTCTCTCTCGCTTTCCGTAAATTGGTCGGCGAGCACTTCGAGCAAAGTCGTGGTGCGGTCTGGTAGTTTCACATTGGTATTGAACACGTCATTCCACGTAATTCGGCGCAAGACACGGCCGTCGACGGCTATCATGGGATGGTGCACGCGCCACATGCAGACGAATTGGTCTGCCCAGATTAGCGACGGGATGTCACCAGGCTCGTTCCGGTAGAGGCGGCAACATGCGATACCGTTCGCTTTGGCCTTTTGAACAGCCGGCTCAGTGAAGCCAACGTTCGAGTAGATGACGCCCATGGTAGCACCAGTTGACTGTACCTCCCCAGAAAATGTGGTGATCGCTCCGATATCTAGCTTTCGTCGGGAATTTTTATCGTCTTTGCAGCTAACCAAGATCGAGATTGGCCAGTGTCCGCCAATGCATGCGTTGATCCAAACATCACATTGGCGCAAAGTGCCAGTGTCCCGATCTGGCACCTTGTAATCAAATAGGACTTCAGCCGATGGATCAAGGGTTTGAACGAAAGTATGTACTGCCTTCTCGAAAGCGCGACCCAGTTTAGCCAAGTGTCGTCCCCCTCCGCTGCCGGATAACCGGGTTCCTCCCGATAAAATTATAGGGCAAGCCTTCTGCACGGCCAGCATCACGCACTTTTACGCCAATCAAGGAGCGACGGCCTGCCAATGGTGATTTCTTAAAGACCGAGGGCGCGATTGACTAATTCGATTTCTTCGTCAAATCCCCCACCCTTTTACCCCCCCACTCGCCCCCGCCAGCCCTCGCCGCAGCGATTGTCGATCGTCTCTTGCACCACGGCCAAGTCTGCTACTTGAAAGGACCGCCATAGCGCGTGAAAGGACGTACCACCGACGGCAAAGGTACACCAGAGGCATCGACTTAGTGGCCCACTTTGAACCGGTATCCTGTCACTTCGCCGCCGGTACTTACAATGAGTGCTGCACGGACGCGAACGTATACGAAGTGTTATATGCTATAATCCAATGATGGTCATCCGTAGCTATTGGACACCGGACTACTTCAAACGCAAGATCGGCGTAATACTCTATGAAAAGACAAACCCCGCTGATCCCTGGCTCGCAAAAGACGCGAACCTCTATCTTCAGAAGAAGCTAAATAAGACATTCAAAGTCTTAGAAATAGGCTCCGGCAGGAGCACCACTTGGTTTGCTCATCGGGTTGGTAAGCTAATAAGTATCGAGCACGATCCCAGTTGGCACAGCCTTGTACTCGATAACCTGTGCAAACATCAACTCCGGAATTTTGACTTGAAGTTGGTAGAACGATCCAACTATGTCGCAGAAGCGAGAGAGCTTCCAAAGGATTTTGATGCCATCCTGGTTGATGGGATATTTAGGGACCTGTGTGCGCTTGAGGCCCTCAAACACCTCAAGAGCGGTGGGATGCTCATAATCGATGACTCCCAACGGTACCTGCCTTACGGTTCAAAAACCCCGGAAACGATTGGGCTTGGCCCACTTCCTAGTAATGAATGGAACATATTTCATCAACAGACGAAGAACTGGAAAACTCGCTACTTCAGTAATGGAGTTCAAGATACCGCGATTTTGATAAAACCTTAAGCGTCTCCGACTCTCACTTCTGCTCATTAAGAATTGATATAAGCTCAGAGGTCAAGAACGAAGGGACATCAAAGTTGTTCTTCGTCAAATCCCCATTTCTTTAGTCGCCAAGAACGCCGCCGACCCGCCGTTTGCGCGCGCTTGGAAGGTTGGGGATCGGCACGCGGTGGTGATCAGGTTTATGGTTGTTAGCGGATGGGTAGGCGAGCAAACTCCTCCCAGGAGCAGAGATGTTCGCTACGCCGAGGGCCATCGCGGAGTTCGGCCAGCGGGCGGCGTAGGTTGAGGGGCGGTCGGAGCCAGTTGTGCGCACACAAGGCCAGATAGCTAGAAATGTCGCCTTGAGAGTGTCGCTCTTGACGCCTTACCTATCAAGATGATATCAAGTTGATAGATGAATGGATGACCGAGGAAAGGAACAGAAGGATATGGGGCGTCGATACGGAAACTACTGGACCTACAGCGCGGGGCTCGCCATCGCCTGGGCGGTTGTTCTGATCCTCATGCTGACGATCGGGGGAAGCACGAGAGCACAGTCTGTCCTGTTGACCTTTTCCGGCTTCTGCATTGGCTGGGTGTCGACGACGATTGCCCGATACATCTATCCGCCGCCAAAACGATGGGAGGGGAGAACCTGGTAATGGTGTTCCAGTCCGCTCTGTTCAAGCGAAATATCCCGGCCGATGTCATCCAAGGCATCATCGTTGGCGGCGTGCTGGCGTTCATCACGTTCCAAATTCTTACGAACGTCTATGTCACAAAGGTCAACGGCTGGACCACCATGTTCGGATGCGGTGAGCCTGGCAACGGCATACTGCTGCGAGGCGCGTGTGCCAATAAATTCACCGGCCCCATCAACGTACCGCAAGAGGCGATGTACTGGACGACGAACCAAGATGGTGCGAGCCAAACGCTCTCCGGCCAATACGACTACATTCTGCACTTCCCGGCAGGCGGGCTTCCGCCGAACAATGCGTTCTGGTCGCTGACGATGAGTGACGCGCGAAATCGCTTTGTGGCGAATCCGATCAATCGGTACAGCGTGAGCGATCGCTCCGGTCTGGTTCCAAACGCCGATGGCTCCGTCGATATTTACATCCAGAACGCCGCTCCGGCGGGGCATGAATCCAATTGGCTGCCCGCGCCCTCGGGCAACTTCATCCTCTGGCTGCGCGTGTATCTGCCGGGTCAAGCTATTCTAGACGGCAAGTATCAAATGCCACCGGTCGTGGAGGTGAAGTGAATAGTGCGATGAAACACAAACATCTCATGACATTCGGCTCAGTCATGATCGTAGCGTGGGTAATCGGCACGTTCCTCTTCGTCTACTTTTGGCCGCACCTCGTGAACAACATCTACAAACGAGCGATCCTTGATCAAGGGTTCGGCGACGGCCCCGTCCCGATCAATACGCTCTACACGGAGCCCCAAGCGCTCTTTGCCGATCCCCTCGCCGCGCAGTCCGCCTCGGGCAAGAACTTGATGACTGTTGGTGTGAACCACGACACGCTCCTTACGGGCGGCTGGTTAGACCTCTCCAAAGGGCCGCAAGTCCTGCACGTGCCGGACTTCTCCGGCCGCTACTACAGCGTGCAGTTCACCGATCCGTTTGACGTCGACTTCGCCTATGTCGGCACGCGCACCACCGGCACCAAGGCGGGCGACTATCTCATAACGGGGCCGGACTGGAAGGGACAGGTGCCAAGCGGCATGAGGCAGATATCCTCGCCGAACAACTCGGTGCTCGTTATCGGCCGCATCCTGGTCTACAGCGACCGCGACCTCCCAACCGCCTATGACCTGGCCAAGCAGATCCAGCTAAAGCCACTGAGCCACGAGAGGACGTGATGCCCAAACCACCGACCAGGACCAAGAAACTGGCATGCAGATGCAGACCTTATCACCTTAATGAATCAGCCACCAGATGGGGATTCCTTGACGACAAGCCCACCAGCAATGACTGTTAAGGTGGGCCTCCCATAGGTGCGCACAACCCTCCTGGTTTGTACCGTTGCTTGAGGAGGATGCGGTTTTGACGGGGAGTCACGCCGCTTCGGAATCCGACATTGCGGAGGATCAGTGCGCGGTGTCATCTCAGTTACTCTCCAGCCATTTGGACGCTCGCCTGCAATTATAGCAGGCTAGATCAACCGTATTATCGAGACCAGGTAGCGGGTGCAGCTAAAAGGCGAGGGTAAACATCCCAAGGGTGCCATTGTAGGTCAGTTCACAGTGGGTTAGTAAGTCCCGGCCAAGGAGGGCGATTATTGGTTGATCCCCGACCTTTTGGGCATTGATGTTGACCCCAAAGGCCGCGGAAAACTCGATCTCGAAGTTGGGCATGCTGGGAAAGCGCAAATGGGCAGGGTAGACATTGACTTGGTGTTGGCCGGCCGAGCCGTGAATCTCCGCTGTTCGGATCGGATTGACACCCAGTTGGGTGATGACCTCATCGTCAACGCAACTCGCCGACGCACCCGTGTCAACCAAAGCGAGTCCAGCCTTGGGCTGTGGGAGGGCGTGTCCTTGCTTGGTATAAAGTTCGGCCAGTGCTCCAGGGATCGAAATCTCGACTGGCACGATCGGTCCAAGGTTGGCTAAGATGGCGGGGCTCGGTTGATTGTTCTGGGCTGGGGAATCGTAGAAGAGACTATTGAAGACCGGCATTGATGACTCCAATCGTTAACGCCGGTACACTGGCGGCCTGCTCTTGGTCGATGACCCTTTTAATCAGGAAAGGCTGATTCCCAAACTCGTCAATTCCCGCTTTGTAGGCTTCGGCTTCGGTGGTGAATGAGCCAACCAGACGTCGCCCTTTGATGAGGACAAACTGATTCTTATAGGTCTTCAGGTACTCCGCCTTGTTCTGTTCGAAAAACGCGGTCTCCTGCGAAAGCGATTTCTCCATTGTTGGCATATGTGAGCATTATATCACAATCAACCATACGGTAGCTAGCTAGTATACTAATGTCGTCAGCTCGCGTGGTGTTAATTGTTCGTCTGGGCTGCACTCCAAGCGTCTTACTCAGGCCATGTGATCAAGCGCCCTATTGGTTTTGGGAGGACTGAGCCTCTGCACGAGTTTGGCTATGGATGACCTGCTCGCTCGCCTATCCGCCTGAGCGCCGCTTGCCGAGCCGCCGATTGTCGCGCGCTTATAAGCGGAAAACTGGGTGGTTTGACGAAGATACCATGTATGTTATACTATTAACTATTAAGCAAGTAAGCGCTTATAAGCTAATATGGCTGTTCCATCTCAGATTACAATCGATGAAGTCAAAGAAAGAATTCGACCAATCCTATTGCAACACGGCGTGATCCGTTCATCCGTGTTTGGCTCTTTAGTTCGTGGAGAACTCACTCCCTCAAGCGATATCGACATCCTCATCGAGCTTGAAAGCCCCATAAGCCTCTTTGCTTTCGTCGGGCTTCAGCGCGAACTGGAGCAAGCGCTAGGTCGAAGAGTTGACCTCGGAGAGTATGCCGCTTTAAAACCGCGCATCAGGGATCAGGTGTTGTCCGAACAAGTCCCCATTCTATGAGACGAGATCTACGGCTCTATCTTGATGACATCGTTGAAAGCGTCGGCTTAATTGTCCAGTATACCCAAAGGCTATCCGAGGAAGAGTTTCTGGATGATTCGCTGATCCAAGACAGCGTCTTGCGTCGGCTTGAGGTCATTGGCGAAGCGGTCAAACAAATCCCTCAGAGTCTTCGGGAGCAGCATCCCGAGATTCCCTGGAAGAAGATTGCGGGCTCGCGGGATATCCTTGCGCATGAGTACTTTGGAGTTCAACTTCGCGGCGTCTGGCGAACCATCCAGGAGGACTTGATCGGACTGAAACAGAAGGTGGAAAAGCTGCGCGACGATCTGGGAGAACCAGCCGATGGGTAACAGCGACACAGATTTGGCCGAATCTCTCGATCTGTACCAATCAATCTTCCTCGCGTCACGTAATCTGGCCCAGCGCAGCCACCGTGAATACACCACTGACCTTCGGGACCTTATCGACTTTCTGGAACAGCAAGCCCACCTTCAACGTCCCGAACAAGTCTCTCGCCATCACCTCGAAAGCTACCTGGCTGAACTCGACCGCCGAGGTCTAGCCGGCTCTACCCGACGCCGCAAAGTTGCCTCGATCCGTTCATTCTTTGCTTTCTTGGAAGATCAGGGCACCATCCCACAAAGCCCGGCGCGCAAGCTGATTCCGCCGGCTAGAGAATACATCCAACCGCGGGTGCTGACTGAAGGGGAATATAAGAGACTGCTAGAGGCAGTCCACGGTGAGATCCGGGATAACGCGATCATTGAACTTCTGCTTCAGACCGGGATGCGACTCTCTGAAATTGCCCGCCTGACCACTGCTAACATCGAACTGCCGACCAAGAGCTCCCAAGACGAAGGAAACGTCGGGAGCGTCTATATTCTGGGCAAGGGACGTAAGAGCCGAACCGTCACCCTCAACTGGAAAGCTTGTCGGGCGCTCAGATCTTATTTACAGATTCGTCCCGAGGTGGACGACAACCACCTGTTTATTACCAAGTTTGGCCGTGGCATCAGTGGACGAGCCATCGAGTACCTGGTCGAGAAGTACCTCAAGCAAGCGTCAATCCATTCGGCCTCTGTCCACACCCTGCGGCACACCTTCGCCACCTACATGGTCAAAAAAGGAACAAAACTGGACGTAGTGCGCCAGGCGCTGGGGCATCAGGATTTAAAAACGACTTCGATCTATGTCGAGCTTGCGCGGGAAGTGATGGACAAGGAGTTACAGCAGGATGCGCTTTGACAATCCGCTACCGGGCCGCTTCTGGCAAATCCTGTTGGTGGTCATCCTGATCGCCGTACTCACCGCCGTTATTCGGCTTGTCGAGCTGCAAAAGAATGCACAAACGAACCGCACTCCCCAACCAGCGTTCCCGGCAAAAATGACCTCCCCGACGCCGTCGGATTTACCCTTGTTGTACCCGGGCATTAAGTGGAAGGCCACGAAGAGTGGCACGTTAGACCTCACCTCCTCCAATGCTAGCTCTGTCAGCATTCCAAGCCAAGTCAATGAAATATCGAGCCTCCGATCTTTGCCGATTGAGGTAATTGACTACTATAATCGGGAAAGTCGGACAAGAGGTTGGGATCAGATAGAGGCTGCGTCAGGGCCACACGGCGACGAGGTCGATTGCTATAAGACCCTCGCGGGGCACTATCTTTGTGTCGAGGTCCGGTTCATCTCACCGGACAGTTTCCTGGTGCGAGTTGAGCACACTTGAGGACTGCGGGGACCGTAACCAACGTCGCAGACTGGACATGCTAACTAGCTACCGCCCGGCTGGGAGACGAAAGGCAGGAACACCTTCCAGAAAACCTGAATGTTGCCCGAACCAGAACTGGACGAATAGGACAGGTCATATGTCGCAGTTCCATTTGTCGCTAACTGACCGGAAATTATCTGCGCCGATGCTGGCTGCCCCTGCGCCTCATATGGCAGCAGTTCCACACTAAACGTTCCGCCGGTGACGGTCGTAATCTGTAACGTATACGTCCCCGCTTCGGCTCCGACCAGATCCAATTCAACCATCTCAGTAGTGCTGTCTTGGGCATCTTGGGATGAGGTAGAGCTGTCCGAAGACAGGTAGCCATCGAAGTAACTTGAACCCGGAATCTGACTAATGACAGTTCCCGTTGCCGGATTAAACCCGGACTGCCTTCCCTGACTATCCGTCACAAGCATTTGCACTGGATCACTCGATGCGGTGAACCCAGTCGTAGGAATGAGGGGGTCGAACACTGCCATCGATAGATAGCTGTTTTTATAGGCGTCCAGAAGCGTTGTAATTGACTGAGTTGGCGTATTGGAGGAGTTGATCTGAGGATCAGGGTCATAGATTTGCCAGGTAGACGCTCCGTTCTCAGTCGTCTGAGCAAGCGCCACAATCCAGTGGTAGCCACCAAACTTGGTTTTCACCTCAAGCTCAACAGGCTGTTGTTGGCTTAGATAGGTATTCAAATCCTTGTCGTTTGGCCCCTCTGTTGTCACGGACATTGTCAATCCATTTCCTGAAGCATATGAGCCAACGGCATCCCAAATGACCAACCCCTTAGTATAGTACTGACCCTTCGGGTTTTGGGGACTGACTAGTAGTGAGCTAGTCTTGAGATCTCCTGACTGATAACCATTGTTGGACACCAGCCAATTATTGAGAGTTGGGGGGTCAGTTTGGAACAGTGCTGGACTGCTTTGAGTTCGCGCTGGCAGCCGCGAGTAGTAGTTTACAATCATCGCCGCCGACGTGATAGTGCAGCCCCAATCCGAGATATAGTCGGTGTACGGGCGTCGCTTGTTGACTTCATTATCCGAGAATGGCACCAGGTTGCCATTGACGTACTTCCCCCCATAGGGAACCTTGTAGTCATTCTGATTGAACAAGGTGTTGCAGAAACTGGCGAGCAGACATGTCGGAGCTGATCCTGGGGTAATCTGGACATTGTAGACGGCCGCCAAGCCACACCCATCAGTTGACGTATCGAGGAACGTAACAGTGAGGTTGTCACCGGTTACAAGATTTGACGGAATGGCAACAAAATGTGTCTTAATCTCGGTCGCCGTGTTCGAGTCAGCGATGTAGTTATAGAGTATTGTCCCTGCCACGATGATCTGGAAATTATCGGTGCAACCGCCGTCTTCAACTTCTGTTGTCAAATCGTAGGCAGTGCCGGGAGTCACACCAGCGAATGTTAGAGAATTAGCGGCGTCAAGAAGTTGGTAGCGCTTGGTGGTATCGCCTGTTGGTGAGATGAAGGGATACGCTTGAACAGCACCCCAGCCCTGCAGGTCAAAGTTGGCTTCGCTCGCCGGATTACCCATGTCGACGTACCAGTTTGGGTTCGAGGATGCCCGTTGGTTGACCGCCGACACTTGCCGATTTTTCTGTGGCGTCCTTGTTTGACAACTGCCGCACTCAGCAGGCACCGAGGTTGGCGTTAGTCGAGACTCAGCTCGTGTTGAAGTAGTTGAGAGGAGACCGATGAATGGACTGAGGATCACCGTCAAGACACAAAGAATACAGAGCGCGTAACGTCGGCTTAGCATCGATAACCCTCCCCGTGCGACGAAGGAACAATCGCTTAGCCTGTTTCGCCTATCTACAGCCTTTTAATGAGTACTGACAGCTCACCCACTCGCCCAGCCCCTCCACCGTTGGGAGCGTCTGAGTCGCGGCAAATATACGCCTACTCGTTTGGATGTCAATGGCTAGGAGCAGAACTCAACGTTTTCTCGACTTTGGCCACATTCTCGATTGACTGTCACTCTTATTTCAACTAACATCTTTTACACATAGTTCATAGTTCCTTATATGTCCGAGCGCGAACCAACCCCACTGCCACTGACCAAGACTCACGATTATCTCTACGAGTACCGCGGATACCAAGGCTGCACATCCTCTTGCCGCATCCAGATCTTTGGTCGACCAGGCGTTGTTCCCATTGTCATCGCTACCGAGCTTCCTTCGAATCACGGCACCAGCGTTACCAATATGGCCGAGTACCTGGCGGCCGAAATCATCGCCAAGCACTTTCCCCAGCGCTTTGAAGAGGAAGTGCCCGTGTGTTGGATCGAGCACTATCCTCCGATTCAAGCTTACGGGCGAAGCGGAAAGACACGGGAATACTCATTGGTCGAGTTTGCCTCCTATCGTCCCCGTCTGGTCCAGCGCTTCGGGGGACCTCGACTGTCCATCGGCGAGCCGAACTGGCGCTATCTTGAAGAACAGGAGGTGGAGCGGATCCTCGGGCAGAAGCCCGAGTAATTGATGAGCGAACGAGAGAACCAACCATCGGGAAAATTGCCCCAGGATCTCGCATTTTTCCTCAAGAGTCGGGACTACGCTTGTGTGATGCAACAGACCAAATTAGGAACTGCGTTCATCTTTAAAGCGCCGTATTACGAGCTAACCGACCTCTCCGGGATGGTGGGGGTTGCGGTCAACCACGAGCTTTATAACACTCCCTCTGCTCCCGTCATTCGATCAACGATCATCTGGTTTGACCGACCCGACAGCCAACTCGCATTTGAAACCTTCACCAACATCCGCTCGGTCTCTCAATCCGCGGAGTTTGAGGCGCTCGCCTCTCAAGAGGACTACCTCTGCGTCTTCTATGACGAGACAATGCAATTGAAGCTAGCCAAGCGGATTCGCAACCACCAGCAAGAGCAGCTTGGAGCGATCGCCAAAGCTGCCAAGGCACTTTCAGACCAGCTTACCGATGATCAGTATGACTTTGACCAGGCTAAAGTCGTGGTGGTGGGGCACACCGTCCTTTAAAGTTATGAACGAAGGAGAACCTCTTAAACAAGCGTATAAACTGACCCACGATAACGTCATGCAGTTACGCGGCGTACCGTGGTCACAGGGATCGTATCGCATCCGCATTTTCGAACAGTCGGGCGACGTTCCGATTGTTCTGGTCGCCGACGCATCCCCAAACTACAGAATTGGTGTTGCGCCGATCACCCAGTTCTTGGCTGCCGATGTCATACTGGAACACTTTACCGCTCGCCTTTGGGAGTGGCAGCCAATGCGCTGGATCGAAGAGGTGGCGACGGCTCGCAAGAAGAAGGGGGCGATGGTTGGGCAACCAGAGTACTGGGAAGTGCGGTTTCGTTCTTTCGTCCCTTGGCGAAGAAAAATCTTTGGGCAGGGACGGTTCCAGATTGATGAGGCGTCGCGACGGAAGCTCAAGGCGGAAGAACTTGAGGCACGGCTGGGATTGAGACTGTTGTGACAAGTTCTACTGTAATTGGGACGCACAAGAACTCTTGAAAGGAGGTGACATCACTGTCTCAGGTAACTTACTCGATTATTTTAGCAATGGATGGTAACCACCAGGTCTCGGTCACCACCGATGACCCTGTCTCGGCCCAAGGAGCACTGGAGTGGGCCAAGAAGGTGTATGACGAAATTGTCGCCGCTTATGGTTTTCAGGATCAAGAGATGAACCCAAATAACGCGAGCAATGCCGTCAGCCAAGTCACGGAAGATACGCCGATCTGCCCGATCCACCAGGCTCAAATGGTCAAGCAGCAAGGCAAGTTTGGCTCGTTCTGGAGCTGTCACCAACGGAGTCCCGATGGAAGTTGGTGTACCTATCGGCCGAGCAAGGACTAGCGGGCTCTCAAATGCTGCGATTTACACGCGGCCGATCCTGACTTCCTAGACCTGTCAGCGCCTCCTTATGTGCCAAGTGCTTCTTTGTCGAGGGCGTCAATGAAATCACCGTGATTTGAGTAGCCGACGACGCGCTCGAGCGCTAGAATTACTGCGATGTAGGCAAGATTACGAGCCTGGTCAATCGCTGTCTCAGTTACTACTTCGTGACCACCCAGGGTTCGATGACCATAATGGACTGGGAATCGCCGGAGATTGTAGAGGTCGCCGACAAGCTTCTTAGGTTGGGCACGGTTCCCCTCAGTCCAGAACAGCGCTAGGCGTCGAGCTACTTTCTTAGGACGATCCGACTGATCGCCCTCCTTAGCAAGGACGGTCTCCAGGACAGATAAATACCCCTGGAGTCGTGCCCAGTCTGCGGAAATGCACGAAGTCTCACCGTATTGCATTATGGCAAGTAGAATCTTCTGCTCCGTGGCTGACCGGTTCTCCGAACTGACGATGGCTTGCGCGCGCTGGAAGAGATTCCACTGCTTCAGTCGATTGAGAAGGCCCTCTGTTAATTCCAGGGGTCCGCGTCGTTCGGCCGGCGAGGCGTTCCATTTCATTGCCTCACCGGGTCTTAACTCGAGCGACATCTTAACCGCCTTTGGTGTCGATACGCCCAAGTGCACGTGGTGTGGGTCAATTCCAAGGTAGAGAGCAAACGTACGCAGCACGTCCAGCGCAATCGTCAAACGTTCCGATGAAATCCTTTCTATCGCCTCGTCTCTCCCCGTCACCTGACCTACTGCCCAGCATGGCCCGCCTCTCATCAACTTACGGAAGTTCTTGAGCATAAGTGGGAGAGCACTTCCTGGCACCCCGTCTTTGCCAACACGAACTGTTTTCCCAATTGCCCGAACATCCGACCGTAGGTGTCTGACCTGACCAGGTGGGAGCGGCCCGATGGTTAACCCGGCAATCTCGACCGAGTGTCCGGGGGGAATTGTGAGTCCGTGGACTGGAATAACAACTGTCGATATCACTTCTCCGTCCGTCACTGCATCCCAAAGCTCCGAGACCAGAACACCGGGGTCGAGGTCACCCCGGTCAGCGTGGTAGGCAGCCCGAACAGCCGCCGCAATTACACAGTCTTTGACTTCCCCGTATCGTAGGCTACGAGCAATTTTCCCATCGGTGCGGAGTAGATCGACTATGTCGGAGATAAGTTTCAGACCATCCCTATTGACCTGACATGTGACTGGTCGTCCTTCTACTTGCCGTGAATACCACCCAACGGGCGTCTGCTCAGTCGGTCTGTCGCGATCAACAAGGCCAACCTCTGTGAACGTGACAAGCATATCCTCTAGAAGGCGCAGATCCATCTTCAGAGCACCACCAGAAATGCAAACTGGGGAACATCAAGTAATTCGAGGCCAATCCATAAGGTCGGACACGCAGTGCCTGCAATATGTCAATATACCACTCCATATTGCCGCCACTCAAACCAGCCCGACAGCTTCAGTTCACTCGCCCAGCGGTTGATCGCATCCATGTCACTTTTGTGTCCCTCATCAGGAGCGTCGAGAACTATTCGCGCCAGGTGTCTCCCCAAACCAGTGAGTTGGTGGAGATCGTAGAGACGAAGCAAGTCGGGCCTCTTATAAAGCTCGGCGACCTGCCAGGCTTGGGCGGCGTTCATCGCCAGGGTCGGGCAGTAGATGCTGGGCGGGATCGTCTGGCGAACCAGCGGATGAAACGCCTCGAAACCACATTCTACTTCTTCGGTTAAAGATGCCTCTTGGGTCCGCCGAAGGCCGGGAAATCGGTCGAAAATCCACTGCTCGATTCTTATATCTACTGGGCCATTTCCGATCTGTTCTGCCAGGGCTTCGTGCCAGTCCATCATCATATCGCCTAACTGCTCGGGCAACAGTCCTAAACCAAGCAGCGGCAGCAACTCGTCTTGGATTTGACGAGCCGCGTGCACACGGTGCTTGAGCAAAACGGCCATGATCAACCGATCCTCAGGTGGAACCTGATGGAGGCGAATGACGTGGCCGAGCTCGTGGGTGATCAAATGGCTGATAACGGCGTCTTCGCCTTTGCGAAAGAGAATCTCATAGGGGCGGCTGGGACGGAGAGGGCGCTTGAGCATCGCCCGAACGTTGCGGGGAAGAGAATCGACCTGCTTGATGAGCGGCTCTTTGCCGGTAAACCTCTGCGTCTCGCGGAGGGCTTGCTGGACATCGGGATGGAGTTGGTGGCGGAGGCGTTCTTTCATCCGTGATCATAATATACAATACTCGCGGATTGATTGACAGACCTACCCTGAAGTAGTTTGCAAATTGGTCTACTTGCAATGAAAACTTGGGACTCTTTGGGGACTCTATACCTTGAAAAGCAGCCTTTCGCCGCCCTACTCTACTTTGATCCCACCGACTATCCACTAGCGAACTAACTTCCTACTTGTTCAACAAAGAGGTGACTCGCATGAAGCGGCTAATCTGGTCGGTCATTCTGGCAATCTCGCTCCTGGCACCTATTTCTCCTGCTCCTGCCCAAGGCGCAACCTGTCAGTTCGTTCTCGGTTTTAGGGCCCTCCACGACATGATCCCCAACACCGTGGGCGATTGTCTGGTCGACGAGCACCACAACCCCAGCAATGGCGACGGTCTGCAGGAAACAACGCACGGCCTATTGGTCTGGCGCAAAGCCGACAACTGGACGGCGTTTACCGACGGCTACCGCACCTGGGTCAACGGGCCGTACGGAGTCCAACAGCGGCTGAATACCCAGCGCTTCCCGTGGGAAGCCGATGCCGCCAACTTCCCGCCGGCTGCGAGTACGAACCCGCCGTCTTCAGCGACCTCTGTCCAGTTCACCGCTGTAGACGGAGCAAGCCCTGGCCGTTACGCGAGTGTTAGTGTCCAAACGAGCCCCAATGCCAGTTGTACCATCGACTACGTTACTCCTCACGGCACCGATAGCGTGGCGGCTGGGCTGGTGCCGAAGAATGCTGACGCGAACGGTCAGATAAGCTGGGTCTGGCTCATTGGTGGGCGGACCTATCCGGGAACCGGGACGGTCACGGTGACGTGTGGGGGCACCAGCGCATCCGCATCAATCGACATCCCGTAGCATCTCGTCTTGAAGCAAGCTAGCTACAAACTTTGGAATAGGATCCGTCTCATGGACGTATCGACCATCGACAGCAAAACGCGAACCTTTGAGAAGAGTCTTATAGTGTTTCACTTGCCGTCGATCCCTGTTGACAATATAGAGTGGGACACGGTTGATTGGCTGGTTGTCAAGTAGGAACATGCGCAGCATTGTATCGGTTGCCGGCAGGCTGTAGCCAAGGCAAAAGACACGTGATGCCTGCTGTAGTACGCCAGCTGCCTCCGTCCAGATAGCCCGCACAACATCGTGCGCGAAGTATGGGCCTTTCTCACTCACCGGAGGCACGATGAATGGTGTTTTCAACTTGTTGACGGGCGCCTTTTGCTTGCTTTCATCCACGTTACATGTCCAACTGTCCGGGCCGATATACGAAATTGGCTCACCGCCATAAGACGACGACCCAGAGTAGTACCAGTTTGTCGATCCGTGCAGTTTCAGCAGTCTGAAGGGAATCTCGTCGCGTGCGTCGTCATCAAACGGCAGGACAGGGTTCAACGGAATGACTCCCTCATGGTAGCGAGGAGATACCCGGGTTGCCGTTTTAATATACTCCATCGCCTCTTCGTCTGACTTCCAAGGTCGAGAGTGAACCGCATGTTGAGCCTGCTCGACAAGGGTGTCGTAGTTCATTGTCAACACGGTTACAGGGTTCTTGCACCACCAAAGGAAAAGTTCGCTCAACCAGTCAGGCGGCGGATTCTGCGTAACCTCACGAGAACGAGTATCAATGACCGTGGCCACAACGCGGGAAAGATCGAGATAGAGCGCCCAGTTTCGGGTATTGTCTGAATCTGAAAGCCAGGGATGAGACTGAGACAGATAGGTTAACCACATCTCAAAGTCGTTGCCAAAGAGGCGCTGTAAGTAGGTCAGCTGGCGCTTGCGATCCTCAGGGCGAACACGCCCGGGGCGAGCGATCAACTGCTCGCGTATGAGTGCAGTGAGGTCAGAGAGTAGCGGCATATTGTCGCTAATTGCCCGCGAAAATCCGGCGCCGAGTAAGAAGACATCAGTCACGACTCGTATCCCGGCCAAAGATTGCCACGTCGATCACTCACTTTCTCAACAGAACCTCCGTTGCCATCGTTAACCTCCAGCAATATTACGCTCCTTCGTCTCGATGAGTGTTGGCTTATAATCCCCTTTAGCCTGCAAATCAGGCCGAGGGTCGTTGGACGACGAGCGACTGATCTCGCTCAGGGAGGCGGCGGCCCGGAGTGGACTCAGTACCGGGTTCTTGCGGCGGTTATGCCGCACTGGCAAGATCCAGGCGACGAATGTCGATGGATACTGGGTCACAACCTGGCGAGCCGTCGCCGAATATTTGGAGGATGCAAAAAAGCGGAGTAAGAATCCGTTCAAGAACAAATTACCTTGAACTTGTTCCGACCTCGGTACTATAATGAAGCCGCCAATTGGCGGTGTTTTTGTTTTGGGCCGATTCGAGCAGTTCCTTAAGGAGAGCGAAGTTGGTTGATCGGGGCATCGGTCAGGGCGGCTAAGAACTGCCATGATCTTCGGAAGGCGGTGGGTCTGGCCAACTCACCGTCTTCTACCACGACCACTGGAGAATATAAGGCAGCAGGGGCGAAGGCGCTGTCTGGTGAAAATGTATGAGTGTGCGACCGTCTGATCCTTTGATCACCGGTATGACCGTGTTCCCAGTTCCAACCACCAAGGACGCACTCCGACAGGGACGGCTCTTAGGAAAAATCAGGTTGCAGGTGAATTGGCGCACCGGGTGGTCGATGACGGTTTCCAACCATTCCTGATTCTCGGTAACGGCCGCGACCAGCTTACGCACGACTTTAAACTCGAAAACCTCGCCGCGGCGCATACGTCGTTTCAGCCCAATCAGCAGGTGTCTCTTACCGTCGTCGCGAAGCGTTCTCTCAATCTGGCCGGCGTCGGTCTGGTAAGCGGTCAGCACGACTCCGTCGCCCCAGGCGTGATCCAAAATCGCCGATACTCCATCCTGCAAGAAGCGGATTCGCTCGGTTCGTTCAACCGTGGCGTGCAAACCTTCGGGATCGTGCAACGTGATGTTGGCGGTGTAATCGAGCACTTCGTAGGGGCTGGGTACCAAGCCTTGGGGAATGAGACGGCGGGCGAGCGTAGGGGTGGTGAGGATCAATCCATAGACGCTGGTACTAATCACATCACTATGGTCAGGGATTTGATGGTGCATTGCCCGCTTATAACATTCTACCTACCGCCTGTCAAGTAGTTAGTTTGGCGCTTATTCCTGGACAACAGGGGGATAGCGCATAATGAGGCACAAAAGACCTCCCTGCGCCAATACATTCATTTTGTCAAATACCAAATGAGCCAAATTACAAATACGACAAACATAGTGCCATACCAGACTTTCCTCGGTATGTTGTGCTCTGCTTTGATGATTCCTAGAGAAGCTAGAATGTCCTTGATCATTGATCTTATGCGATTATTAGACTGCTTTACTGATGAGAAGTCAACAGGTTACGTGTCTTGCTTAATCATTCCATTTGGCGTCCTACAACGCCGTGCCAAATCCCGACATCCACACTCGACCCTTTCGACCGGTGGTTTGATTTAGAAGCCGGTTATCAGTGCAATTTGCTCTACTGTTTGTTCTAACGATGAACTCTCCGGGATGGTCACTTCCTTTTCGTGCCCAGTAGGAGAAGCGAATTTGTACACCTCCTTCATCTTGTCCGCTGAGATCCTCGGATTAGTCTTTGTTTCGTGGCGTTTAAGAGTCTCATTCAGAGTCGCATCCAGGTAAAAGAGATAGTTTTCTTCCGGATGGGCGGCAAGCAGCTTCTCCAGAAAAGGGTCGTTCGCCGTGGCGCTAAAATTGCCGTCAAATATGACATCGAAGCCGAGCCGTAAACCGATTAGTACATCGCTTCCACTCATCTCATATTCCACGTCGTGGTCGTAGTTGGGCGGGTTAACAAAGCTAAATCGGTAGTGATCCAGATCGACTAATACCGTCGGCCTTGTTGTCCGCCGCATTAAAGCCTGCGCAACGGTACTTTTCCCTACCCCTGAGGGTCCGCGAATGATTATGAGCTTGGTCATCATCAATTCCTAACGGGCCAGTGCGTGGACTTCTTCTCTCCACACCATTGCTATGGGACCACCCGGCGCCCGCCGCAGGTACTCCTCGCAGGCGCTCCCCGCCGGTGTCTGAGGCCAGTCTGACGCGATCTCTTAATCCTGCGCAGACCTATCGTACCACCACTCCGCCGGCGTCTGTTGACGCGTTCTCAACGCGACTGATATTGTAGGTACAAGCCCTATTAATCTTTCCTGATAACTCCCTCGTTTGCCAAGTTGACCCATTGTGTGTTCTTTTGATCTCTTGACGGAAGGGTTGATATTGCTTACGCTGTAACCACCTGTCCCTTTAACGCCCTATTGGCTGTTTGCTATAGGACAAGACGGGACAGCACCAAGAATGGACAACTTACTCACAACCAACGAGGTCGCAAATCGCTTAGGCGTCGATCCGAAGACCATCCAGCGCTATTTGCGGGCGGGAAAGCTCAAAGGTTCACGGTTGGGTGGCGTGTGGCGGATCCCCGAAAGCTCGGTCCGGGCGCTCCTGGGAAACGGCAACGGTCACGCACACCCTCAGGAGGCAACCACCCACGAAGCGATCGTCACCGCCATCGTCAATCAGAAAGGCGGCGTCGGCAAGACAACCACGACGTTCAATCTCGGCGTTGCATTGCAACGGCTGGGACGACGGGTTTTGCTAGTCGATATGGACCCCCAAGCCTCACTCTCGGTGAGTGTCGGCATTCCCATCGCTCAGCTTTCGATCAGCGTCTACCAACTGCTCCTCGACGACAAGCTCGATCCCTACCCGGTGATCACCCGAACAATCTCGGGTGTGGACGTGCTTCCCGCGACGATCGATCTAGCAGCAGCAGAGATCGAGTTAGTGAATATGACCTTGCGGGAGCTAGTGCTTAGAGACGTTCTTGCGAAGCTGCGTCCCCACTACGATCATATTCTGATCGACTGTCCCCCCTCCCTTGGACTGCTCACCGTCAACGCGTTGGCCGCGGCGGATCGGGTGATCATCCCCCTTCAGCCCGAGTTTCTGGCCACCCGTGGCTTGAGCCTGCTCTTGCGCACCTTGGCCAAGATCCAATCCCGCCTCAACCGCAACCTGAAAGTCGCCGGCATTTTGCCGACGATGTTTGACGGGCGGACTACCCACGCCAACGAGGTCTTGTCCGAGCTCAAAACCAACTTTCCCGGTCAGGTCTTTGACACGGTCATCAAATACAGCGTGCGGGTCAAGGAATCCCCGGCTTCGGGGCTGTCAATTCTGGATTATGACCAGACCCACGAAGCTGCCCACGCGTACGCCACTCTGGCACTGGAGGTGGATCATGCCTAACCGGGTTTCGGTCAAAGGTCGCGGTGCCGACCTGTTTTTTGGCGACTACACTCCCCCACCCCCTCGCTCCCAATCCGATGCTAACCAGTCCCCGATAACGACGGCCGCAAACATGCCAACTTCCCAAGCTATCAGTCAGGCCAGTCCTGAGCGTGATGCAAGTCAGCCAATCCAAAAGCGAGAGCGCAAGCAGGATAGCATAAGTGCTAGCACGCTAGCTAGCTATCAGCCAAGTTTAATTGAAAGCATCCGCCGCCAGATCAAAGTCGCAGGCCGAGAGGTATCGTTTGTCCGCCTCACCCAGTTGGAAAAGGAACAGTTAGCGGATGTCATCTACACGCTCAAAAAGCAGGGCAAGCGCACTACCGAAAACGAGATCAACCGCATCGCCGTCAACTTCATCCTCCACGACTATCAGGTCCATGGCGATGCGAGCATCCTCTCTCGGGTGATCGATGCCCTGCTTGCTTGATAGCACGCTAGCTATCGGTCTGACCGGATAGCTAGACCCTAAGCCTAATGGCAAGCGGGGAGAACCAGACGATGCGACGAGACAACAACACATTCCAATTCAGCGGATTCCAAAGCCCCAACTACACCCAAGTGCCAGACGAACTGTTTGATCAACTCCTGCCTCAGTTATCGGGTGCGGAGTTGAAGGTTCTGCTCTATATAGTCCGCCGCACCTTCGGCTTTAAGCGGGAAAGTGACGCTATCAGTTTGTCGCAGATGCTTACTGGTATTCGGAGAAAGGATGGAATGTTTCTCGACCGGGGGACTGGGCTTTCAAAACCGGCGCTACTTGCGGCACTGCGAGCTTTGGAGGAGAAGCGGATCATCCACACCGAGCGCCGGCGCAGCCAGGATAAGGGCGATGAGCCGACCGCATATCGACTGTGCGTTGGGAACAGAACGGAGGGTCAAGAAAGTTTACCCCCCGTGGTAAAAAAAGTTTACCAGGGGGGTGGTAAAAAAAGTTTACCAGGCCCGTGGTCAAAAAAGTTAACCACACAAGAAACAGTATTACAAGAAACAGATCTTTCGAATAGGCGAAAGTTTTCAAAAACAGGTGAGGAGAGGGAAGAGACTGATCTAACGTCTCACTCATCCCGAGATTTTAAAGCGATTGGTCAAATGCTCTCTCAATCTGGCCATCTGCCTCAATTCTCCCCAAAGAAAGGCTTGGATGAGGACCGGCAGGCCATTCGGGCATATGTTGCCGAGTTGGCCCAGGAGTTAGGGGATGAAGCGGCTTTGTCCGTGAGCCTCAGCCGGATTATCAAGCTGTACCAGAAAAGTGGCCGGAAGGTTGGAGAGTTCATTGCGATTTTGATGGAGGCTCGCAGCCGAACCCGTGAGTACACGGCCAAGATTAAGAAGCGGCAGGGGAACCGCAGTGGCGGGCGCAAGAACCAGTTTCCCTACTTTGTTGCTATCCTCGAGGATGCACTGGGATTGCGGGACAATTCAGAGAAGTGGGGAGAGTAGGCAAGTGAGCCGAGGCCCTAAACCAAAGGCCCCAACTCCATCATTAGGACACATTTGGTCATCCACAAGGAAAGTTCACCAGGAATTGGGGCGCTGGAGCGACCGAGAATGCCCTATTTTGACTGCTCCGACATGTCTTATTTTGCCTTTGTCGTTTCGTCTACACCAATCCGCAGGTAGCCGCTCTTTTTGAAGGACTCATCGAAGCCAAAGATTTTCTTGCTCTGATAACGGTCGGCAATTGCCATCACCATACAGTCGGTGAAGCTGACGGACTCCGGCTGATGAGCAAACAAGGCAAGGGCCTGTTCTCGGACCTTCTGGTCACTGGCGACCAGGGTAAAGGCCGGGTGGGTGAGCATGATCTTAGCGCCTCTCAGGGCATAGGCGTGTCCGGCCTTCTTTCCAACGACGTTGAGTGTTTCCGAAAAGACATCGCTAGGGATGATGACCGCCGAGATATCCGTGTTCGCATCCTGGAGAATCTTGAGGGTCTGTTGGGCCTTTGGGTGGTTATCGTCGGTCTGGGAGATCAAGGAGACAAGAGCGCTGGAATCGGCAATGATTACCTGAGTCATTTGTCGTCGTAGAGATAGTCGTCAATGCGGGAGGAGAGATCTTTGGGGCCCGAGGCGCCAACCTGGGAAAGCTTGATCAATCCGTCGAGGACGGATTGGGCCGCTTGTTGCCGACGCTGGTCAAACCCCTCGTCGAGAAGATCACGAATGACCTTAGACGCCGGCTTCTTCTCACGTTCGGCTTGCAAGCGAATGTTGTGATATTGATCCTCGGTGAGAAATACTTGCGTTCGGATCATAAGTGTATAGCATATAACATACTATTCGATTCGTCAAGCGTTTGAGCTTAATCACTTGCCTGGAATGGTGGAATGGCAGGCCAGAGTAAGTGCCGTCGCGCCAAACGACTACGGTCCTGGACGAGCCCGCAGTGATCCATGTCTGCACTCCAGATAGACATAAGATGGCATGGCACTGTCAAGAGTTGGCTTATTTCGCCCGACCACCGGTTCGATGACACTTTGTCCGGTGACGGCAGGATCGGGCGGAATTGGCGGTCTAACGGGCCATATAGAGCCAGATTTTGGCCCTCAGTGACTTGCTTATTTTCTGGCTACATCCCTAACTGTCGCAAAAGGTGCCAACTTGGAGCATTGCCGGATATATGTATGATATTAGAGCTATAACATTCAAAGTGAAATATCGAAGAAAAGCATTCACTGGCAAGATAGGGACGACACGATTATGACGGAGAAGTATAAGGCTACAAGGCAACCGGAGATCGTAATTGTGGTCCAGGGAGGTGTTCTCCAAGAGGTCGTGACGAGCCGGCGTGGAGGGTTGCGGTATCGGCTGATTGACTTGGATGAGGATCTACCGTTTAGAGATGGCGGGGCTGAACTGGTGTTCTATAATTGGCCTGATCAAGGAGACGGTAATGGCGAGTAAGCAGTTTCGGCAGTCATTCCCCGCTGCTGGAGTCAGTCTTGAGCGAGGAACCGAGAACGTACCTGATGACGGGCGGTTTCATTTGGTCGTTGACGGGAAGGTTGCCGAGAGCTTTCGCTCAGAGAAGCAGGCCCAACAACGCTACCAGGAGCTCCGTCAGGCGTATCTTTCTGAACATCCGATCGAAAAGGTAAAGCCCAATTTTAATGAAATGATGCAGCGCGAGCTTGAGACTCTAACGAACAAAGAGTTACTGTGGACCGATGAAGACCACGCGCGCATTGATCGGAAAACGAAGAGACACCCCCGAGCCTAGAGCGTGTCATGGATCACTAATTTAGCCGTCGGCCAAGCAAAGCGCCGCCGTGACGACTGGTGGACTTGGCGGAATCCTGCCGAACTCCGGTCGGTTCACATCACGCTCTAAAGATGGACATAACAGAGGTAACTTCGAGTGGTGTACAACCAGGACAAACTAGCGGCTGTTAAACAGTCTGATCGGTCACTTTTTAGTCAGCCGTTTGAAGCGGCCCGCAATGGTGCCTTGTCAACAAACAGTTCAACCAAGCGTCATCTTAGTAACCCGCACTTTGCCGACAACAAGACTTACCCTGTCCACCGTTGGGTCAATTGGATCGCAGGGTTCTCCTGGAAGTTTGCCGGGGAAGTGATTGATCGTTATATCCCGCCAGGCACGGATCGCTCAAAGGAGATTGTCCTCGATCCCTTCGCAGGAGTGGGAACGACCCTAATCGAAGCCCAGCGTCGGCGTATTCCGACAATTGGCTTTGAGATTAATCCGTTCGCTCACCTTGCCGCCAGGGCAAAACTCGAAGCAGTGTTGGTTGAACCATCTGCTTTTCGTGACCAGGTCAATAAGTACGTTTCTGACCTATCGTGCACAGAGAAGATTATCGATCAATCCGAGCTTGAGGATGTGCCACTACCAAAGCGTCAGCCCCCGCGAGGTTTTCGTTCCCGTGTCCCTTTCTTCTCCCCGAAAGTTGAAAGAAAGGTGCTTCTGACTTTGGATTACATCGACGAAATTAGCGACATCCCGACTGCCGATCTGTTTCGCTTGGCCTTTGCGACAACTATGGTTAGCTTTTCCAACTATACATACGAGCCTTCTCTTGGATCGCGACCTGGGGCCGGAAAACCCCTCCAAGACAACGCTCCCGTCGTCCCAACGATCGCGGCCAAGCTTCTCCAGATGACCGAAGATATCGCAAGCTATCGGACCGAACTCGGCGACTTCGATGTGGTCAGCAACTTTGACGTGAGGCTTCAAAGCTTCTTTGACGGCTCGAAAGACCTTGACAATGACAGTGTGTCCCTGGTTGTGACCTCGCCACCCTACCTGAATAATTACCACTACATTCGAAACACTCGTCCACATCTATTTTGGCTGGGTTACGTGAGTAGCCCTGATCAACTATCCACCTACGAACATCAGAACTTCGGAAAGTTTTGGCAGACGGTCCGTGATGGGGAGCCAGTGCCGCTTGCATTTGAGATGCCGATTCTTGCGGAGCAGATCGAGCAATTGCGCGGCTTGAATATACATAAGGGTGTTTACGGTGGCGGTGGCTGGGCAAATTATGCAGCCACCTATTTCAATGACAGCAACAGATTCGTCCGCGAGCTGGCGCGAGTACTTAAGCCCGGCGGAACGGCGGTAATTGTGGTGGGGAACAATGTCCTACAGGGTATGGAGTTTAAAGTAGATGAGGAGTTAGCAAACATCGCCCACCAAGTTGGTCTGAAGGGAAGAAGCGATATTGTTCGCCTTCAGCGAGTCGGCTCATCGATTATGGGAACTGGGTCACGGCAGAAGGTCGGCCACCGAATTGAACTCTACGAAGCGGCCGTTACTATTCAGAAAGAGTAGCTAATTACTCCGGCGATTGATCGTCCTCCGATACTTCGTCAACCTCAATGGGAATCTCCTGATCTGTCTCCAGATGAGATGGTCCGCGTTTGCGTGGCAGCGATCTAAATGCGTCGGGGTTGGCAAAATACGCCGCCAGTCCCCTGGCTATCTCATCAATCGACAGAGGGTTTTGCTTGAAATGGGTGGCCCAAGGTCGCCCTGGATGCAAGGTGTCCCACTTTGATCGTTCTTGGGTTCTTCTTGTGGCACCCTGATCGTGATGTCCAAAACCGTCGATGTAACCGTTCCACGGCGGTTTAAACTTGGAGATCGACAGGCTTTCAGTCATGCCAATCCATATTGGATCCATCACCAGAAAGCGAACTTTGAAGTTGTTGATGTCGAGATGCCCCGGGGTCCCAGGATTGTAGGCCTGCCGAATCGAGTCTGCGTGTTGTTTCAAGCGATTGTACACGGCATAACCGGGCGCAGAAACCGCGGTACCTCTTCGTGCTCCAGGTGGATCTGCCTTACCGACGTAGATGGGACTTCGACAGCCGATTTGGTTGGCTCGACTAATCGGTTGGTAGTACGGTGAATCGCCATGATAGTAAATTGCGTAAACCCCAGCTCCCTTAAAGCGAGGTAGATTGGACAATGGGTAGCAGTCTCGGCCAAGGAGTTCTTGGCTGGCAATCTCGGCGATGTAGTTGGGTTGGAGTGGATTGAAAGGGACGATTTCCAGGTCATCCGCCGCCAAAGGTTCCGTCTTTTCGGACGCGCGACGTGGCCTTTGCTTTTCCTGCAGCACGTAGACTCTCCGGAGGCGACCTTGTGCAGGAGATTATAGACGGAGCAGGCATTTTAAAATACTACTTTTCGTCAGAAGGTCTGGCTTGCCAGTTCTCTCGAACGAGACGTCGAATCCAAGACTGGATCGGCTCACCGAACTGTCTTGAAGTCTTTTCCTAAAGGCTGCTTTTCAAACTTCGGCCGTTCCATCCTTGGGTTGGGGAAACTCGGTATGGCTTAAAAAGTAGTAGACGAGGGCAGCGGTGTGCTCCGGGGCGAGGCGATGCTTCTCTCCCACTCTGATGATCCGCCGCAGCGACTGTTTGATAAGCTGCCCACCGTTGAGAAGATGAACGTCCTGGCCCCGTTGTTCCGGGTGGTCGATAATCTGGTCAATCTCGCCCTCCAGGGTCAGATGCTGGACCGGGCCGTTGTAGTTGGCCAGGGGCTGTACCGAAAGAAGTGCCGGCAGTTCGTCCAGTTCAGAATCCAGTTTGCGCCAGAAGCTGCGGATTTCGCGGATCTGGTGAATCTCTCGAGAATCGTCCCCGTAGCCGGAAAAGGTGATGACGGTGGAAGAGGCCATGCGGTCAAAGTCAACCCGTCTGAGCTTATCTCTGATCTTGGAGAGGAGTGGGCGAGTGATCAATCCTTCGGCGTGTTCTCGGGGAATCGGAAACCAGTAGACGCCCAGGTTCTCCCAGGCCGCACGGGACAGCTCCTGAAAGTGAAATGATTCGAATGCTCGTTCAGGGTTACTCATAAAGTTGGTTTAAGGTTTACCGTAGGCTGAAACTTGCCGTCGCAATCATCGCACGAGATGCTCAGGTCTTTCCGCCCGGCCCGGATTTTACAGATCGGTCTCTTGCTGCACTGCTCACAAGTGTACAAGGTTAGGGTAGAGGATCCTTTCGGCTTGACCGTGCCGAAGTCCCACCAGTTGTCTTTTGGCTTGTCTTTGGGCACGACGACATCGGCTTCTTTGGGACGCTCCACTCCCCAACGATCCATCAACCGCTCAAACTGACCATCCGCCGCTTTCCAATGCACGCCGGTGCCCACTCGTGGATGCAGTCCCATCTCTTCACACCAGGCGGTAAACAGCTTTCCGTGGCCTTTGGCGTGTTGGGGAAGGTCGGGATTGTTCTCGACGTAGAGGTGGGTCATCTCGTGAAGCAAGGTTTCATAGAGGCTCCAGATTGGACGGGCCAGGTGAACCGTGTTGAAGGTGATGCGGTACTTTAAACCGACCGAATCGGGAAGGAGAGAGTAGTAGGCCAGGATGTTGACGTGGGTTTTCTCAAAGCCAATCACGCTTTGGGGCATAATGTAGTCGCCGTCGCTTTTGGGCTGGAAGAAGTAGAACCGCAAGATCTCTTCGGCGTTATAGAGGTCGGAGGCCAGATTGCCGTACTTCCAGTCTTCCAAACTGCCGTTGGAAACGTACTCTTTGATAACGGTATTGATTTCACTTGGTGTGTTCTCGGCGCTCATCGGTCTGGGGTAGCGGCATTTTCGTTTCGGGATCAATCGCGACGATGCTGGTGACAACCGCATGGTTTAAGTCCGGGAGAGCGTAAGGCGAAGGTTGGCCTTGCATTTGCGTGTCGATCAGTAAGTCGACCATTTCCGTTAAAGCCTGCTCTTCCGCATCTTCTTTACTGGCTGCCTCGACCGTGAAGACAAAGGGAAGGGCAATCTCGACCCGGTACTCAGGAGACATCGCGGTTACCTCCCTGGTTGATGTTTAAAAACGCATTGTAGAAAGTCACGACTTGGTCCAGAATCTCGGCCTGATCTTTGGGCTGAAGAACCTGGCTGAAGTGGGTGACGATAGCCACGGCCTTGGCCAGGGCAACGTCAGGGGAGATGGAGAGCTTATTTTGCAGACTTTCCCGCAGCGGATGATTACTTGGACGGGTGATGGCAGTTTCCGTCGATTTTGGGGGCTCTGGGGAAGTTACCGTGGCAGGTTCTGGAGCAGTTGCCAAGTCTTCTTGGGTAAGGGCTAGGTTCCAAAATCCTCGGTCACTTTTCTTGAAGCGCAGGTCCATCGCCGAGCCCACCCGCTCTTTGAGCGCCACGGCGATCCTCTTGTCCCAGACTTTAGCTTGTTTAACCTCGCCGTTCTGGTTAACGTACTCCAAGACATCGACGGTCTTGCCAGACTGGAGACGCTGGGAGGAGACTTTCTCGATAACGGCGGTGAAGGTGATCTCCTCTTGAGGAGCTTTCTGAGCAAGCAGTTCGTATGTGATGGACTTGGCTTTGCGTTCGGGCATCGTTTGGTCGCGGCCTGCTCACAATATTTCCAGCAAGCAGCAGAGCGCCTATTAGATAGATTACCATTATTATCTTTGCCACGAAAGAGGTCACAAACATCGCCTTGTCCGCTGGCCCCTACGTTGCGAGTCCCGCCCCTTTGGAACATCTTGGGGCGGGTAACCGTCTTTAGGGTAAGGGCTGATAACGATGAGGCAATCTGATGACCGATGAACCACGCGGGCTTCGCTCGCGAGCAGCAACATTGCTGCTGATGACTTGTGCGATTGGTCTTCTCACCGCTTGCCGCGTGTCGCTTGCCGCCCCCACGCCCCCAAGCTCAAGCAACAACGTTGGGTATCTCGCGGGCCGTGCCTCGATCGGCCCACTCACCCCGGTCGAACGGGTCGGTGTGCCGACACCAACCCCATCATCGCAGGTTTGCACCTCCCGCGGCTTGATCATTCTAGCAAGCGATGAGAAGACCGAGGTGACAAGCTTCAAACTGCAACCGGATTGCACCTATCGTGTCGCCTTGAAGCCTGGTACCTATGTCGTACGACTGAAGCCCGGGGGTGGCTTCAGCCGCGACCTCCCGAAGACGGTGCAGATCCAACCTGGCCAGACGGTTCGTCTCGACCTGAATATCGACACCGGTATCCGCTGAGATCCCCAGCCCAGGTAGCAATCCTTATCGACTGCGGCGAACCGCCTTCTTCAGCAGTTCACCGGCGCGAAACGCCGCCTGACGCATAGCGGGAACGGTGAGAGTTCGTCCGGTCGTAAACGAGCGGGCTTGCGAGGCGGGGCGGAGGCGGGTATAGAAGGTGCCAAAGCCGGGAAAGGTCACGCTTTCCTGCTTGCTGAGCGAGAGCGTCATCTCTTTCAGAGTTGCACCAAGTACGTCGGAAACGACGCGTTGGGACAACCTTGTATCCTTGGGCACTTTGTGGACCAATTCAGTCTTATACATGCTTACTATCACCCCCTTGCTAGTTATGTTGATAATAGGCTACTACTGTTGCTGAGGGAGTGTCAATCGGCGTCTGAGAACAGCGGCAAGCTGTCAAAGGAGCTGGCTTTGGGGGGACAGTAAGGAGCAGGGAGTACTGGACGCCGCGCGTCCAGGGATTATCCTCGTTGACGCCGTGCGGCAACTCCCGGCGGTTCACGCGGCGTGATCAAACCGCATTGGTCTTAATAGCTTGAAAGACCTGCACTCCCTTGCCCTTAGTGCGCATCGTCCCGACTGGCGGACGATCTTGACCACCCTGGCATGGCTTCCCATAATAACGCCGTACCGAAATACTCGACAACCGAGAGGTGTCGAACCATGCCTGACGCGGGCCCGCTTTCCATGCCTTCAATAGAATCGAACGTTCTATCCGATATCATCACCTTTATTGTCGTTTACTTCTTTGGTAAAATCTGCTTACATTTTGGCCTCGATAAGAAGGCTCCCTTATGGCTACAAACTGCGATTAAACGCTTTAATGCCATTTTCGAAACCGATGATCTTTCACACGCGCCACTTTACGGACTCGGCCTGTTCTTGCGACGGTACGAGCTTCTATTTGTCTTCTGTCTCGTGCCGCTAGCGTTTATATTCCCAGCTATTCTGGATGAGACCGACCTACTATTCGGAGGGCTTGCTCAAACCATTGTCTTTCTCTTCCTAATGTACACAACTGTGCGAATGGTCGTATCTGCAGCAAAGCTCAGAGATAAGATAGAAGAAAAAGAGAAAGCCGAAAAGGGTTAAGGCAATACCCCGAAATAACATCACTTACTGATTGGCTTTATAAAGGATATGAACAGCATGTTTGTAACCGTTCAGGGGGTCTAGCGAGGCAATCGGGCTAGTGGTAGGATAGGGGCATGGACGAGCAGCCGACCTTACCTGCCGACGTTCGAGCCTCCCTCTCGCCGGCGGTGCAAGCCTATCTGGCCTACCACGAGGCCCAAATCGCGTTGCTGCGGGAGCAAATCGTCGCGTTGCAGAGCCAACTCGGCAAGCTCCAGTTGCAGCTTTCCGACGCCACGGGGCGCAAACTGCCCCACTCCGGCAACTCGTCGCGTCCCCCCTCCAGTGACCCGCCCGACGCCCCTGCCCACCCGAAACGTCCGCCGAGTGGACGCAAACGGGGAGGACAACCCGGCCACCGGGGACACCAACGGATCCAATTGACGGAAGAGGACCTGGCGGCGATCGTGCCCCATCGTCCGCAGCAGTGCCCGGCCTGTACTTTCCCGCTCGCCGATGACCTACCGACCGAAGGCAATCCCCAGCGGATCCAGGTCTGGGAGATTCCCCCGATTCATCCCGAGGTGAGCGAACACCGCGGCTACGCGGTGCGCTGTCCCCATTGTGACGTCCTGGTTCCGGCCCCGGACCTGCCATCGAGCACCTTTGGCCCGCGTTTGACGGCGGTGGGCAGCCTCCTCCACGGACGCTATCGCCTGAGCGTGCGCGAGACGGCGGGAGTGTTCGACGACCTGCTGGGCGTGCCCGTCGGTATCGGGAGCGTGAGCGGACTGTGTCGGGAAGTGAGCGCGGCGGTCGCCGA
>JGI20133J14441_1000222_pt1 | contig 54910 bp, 46 predicted proteins | sample RS3BMetagenome_FD_14441 | JGI IMG/M metagenome (IMG submission 14441)
GCTCGCCGGCGTGCGGGAGAGCGAGAGCGGTGCGCGGACGAAGCTCGCCGGCGTGCGGGAGAGCGAGAGCGGTGCACGGACGAAGCTCGCCCGCGTGCGGGAGAGCCAGAGCGGTGCGCGGACGAAGCCCGCCGGCGTGCGGGAGAGCCAGAGCGGTGCACGGACGAAGCACGCCCGCGCGCGGGAGAGCCAGGACGGTGCGCGGACGAGGCCCGCCGGCGCGCGGGAAAGCCAGAGCGGTGCACGGACGAAGCACGCCGGCGTGCGGGAGAGCGAGAGCGGTGCGCGGACGAAGCCCGCCGGCGTGCGGGAGAGCCAGAGCGGTGCACGGACGAAGCTCGCCCGCGCGCCGATGAACGAAAGCCGTGCACGAACGAAGGACGTCCGCCGACGGATGAGCGGCGATCGTGCGCGATGGAAGGACGGCCGCGCGTGGACGAGCGAGAGCCGTCTGCGCTCGAAACGAGAGGCTGCCGGGCCGAGGCAAAGCCGCATACGGTCGAGTCGAAAGGCCAGGCGGCCGAGGCGCGGCCGGGCGACCGCGAATCGGAAGGACGCACCTCTCGGCAAGGGCGGGCTGCGTCGGAAGCAACGCGCTGCGCTTTCGAGCGACCGCCCTGGGCGGTTCGAACGAGAGGCCGCGTCGCCGGCCGACGAACCGTCGAGGGGCAACACGGGGTGCGCGACTCCGCGGCTTGCTCGCGCAGTCGTCCGGCATCGCCGCGGTGCCCGCACGCGGTCGTCGGCTAGGGCCGACACAGAACGTGGAGGCGCTCCGGTCGCTCACCCCGTCTTGCGCTCGTGGTCGGCGTGCGGCGAGCAGAGCGGCTGGCGACCGCCTCGTCCATGTAGACGGCGCGCTTGCCCGTGGGGTGCGCGATGGCGGGCGGGCCCGCGCGCGCCTCAGGGGCCGCCGAACCAGCCCAGGATGCCGGCGTTGATGCCGAAGTTGAGCTGCGAATAGTCGACCGACGTGCTCTGCGTCGTGTTGTTCGCGGTGCGCTCGTCGGTGAACTTGCCCGCCAGCGGGATGTCGAGGGCCGGGCCGACCGTGAAGGCAAAGCCCTTGGTCGGCGTGATGACGAACTGCGGGTCGAGATCGAGCCCGAACAACCAGTGCGTCTGCGACTCGCTGCCGATCTTGTTGCCGTTGCCGTCGGTGATGTCGGTCTTCGCCGTGCCGTTGTAATAGGAGAAGCCGCCCCGCAGCCAGATGGCGAACAGGTCGTTCAGGCCGAGGATGTAGCCGCCGCGCGGCGCGAAGCCGAACACGGTGTATCCCGCGGCGCCCTGGCTCACGTCGGTCGTGTGGCCGTCGTTGTAATTCGTGTGCGTGTTCTGGCTGCCGCCGAGCGTGAAGTAGAGGATGAGGTCACCGCCGATGGTGACGTTGTCGAGGATCGTGTAGTCGAACCCGACGCGCGGCACCGTGTAGAAAAGCTCGTTGGGCGAGGTGCTGCCCCAAAGGAACGAGAGGTTGGTCTGGTTGTCGGTGACCGTCTGGTTCTTGATGCCCGAGTTCGGGTCGACCACCTGCCCCGTCTTCTGGCTCGTGTAGCCGAAGAACGGCACCAGCCGATCGGCGCTGAAGATGAACTCCCCCTGCTGGCCGAAGCCCTGGGCCGTGCCGGGAGTGGCCTGCGCGTGCGCGAGTGAAGCGGTGAGCATCACGAAGGCGCTCGCTCCGACGGCCGTCAGCGTTCGCAACATGGGTGGACCTCCTTGCGGAGGCCGAATCTAGACGGAACCGGCCGCCGCGGTCGAGTTTGCAGTGCGCTCGTCAGGCGATGCGGTCCAGGAGCAGCAGCTGCCGCTGGGGGGGGGCATCACCGATGGTCACCGCGCTGGCCACCCGGTCGCGCACCGCCCGCGCGTCGGCAACCCCGCGAACGAGAAGGCGTACCAGCGCCTGCCCGCGCTCGACGCGCGCCCCCGGCCTGGCCTCCACGAGGAGGCCGACTCCGTGGTCCACCTCTTGATCGGCGCGCGTGCGCCCTGCGCCCATCGCCACCGCGGCCAGGCCGATCTCCAGCGCGTCGACCCGCTGCACGAACCCGCCCCGCGGCGCCTCGACGACCACCTCCACGGGTGCCACCTCGAGCCGCCCGCGGTCGGCCACGACGCGCGGATCGCCCCCCTGCGCCTCGATCATCCGCTCCGCCGTGCGCGCCGCCGCGCCCGAGGCGACCGCCCGCGCGAGCGCCTCGCGCGCCGACGACGCGTCGGCCGCCTTGCCGCCCATCACGAGCATCTCGGCGCCGAGCGCCATCGTGCACTCGACGAGGTCCGCCGGCCCGCCGCCGGCGAGCACGTCGAGCGCCTCGCGCGTCTCGACGGCGTTGCCGACCGCGACCCCCAGCGGCGTGTCCATGTCGGTCAGCAGCGCCACCGCGCGCTTCCCGGCGCGCGTCGCGACGCGCACGAGCGCCTCGGCCAGCTTGCGCGCGTCGGCGGCGCTCTTCATGAAGGCGCCGCGGCCGACCTTCACGTCGAGCACCAGGCCGTCGATCCCCTCGGCGAGCTTCTTCGACAGGATCGAGGCCACGATGAGCGGGATGCACTCGACGGTCGCCGTCACGTCGCGCAGCGCGTAGATGCGCTTGTCGGCGGGCGCGATCTCGGCGGTCTGGCCGATCATGCAGCAGCCGACCTCGCGCACGATGCGCGCGAAGTCCCCGGCCGGGAGCTGGGTGCGGAAGCCGGGGATGGCCTCGAGCTTGTCGAGCGTTCCGCCGGTGTGACCGAGGCCCCGGCCGCTCACCATCGGCACCGGGACGCCGCACGCGGCGACGAGCGGCGCGAGCGCGATGGAGACCTTGTCGCCGACGCCGCCGGTCGAGTGCTTGTCGACCTTGACGCCGGGCACGGAGGACAGGTCGAGCACGCGGCCGCTGCGGAGCATGGCCGTCGTCAGCGCCTCGGTCTCGGCTTCGTCGAGGCCGCGGAAGAAGACGGCCATCAGCCACGCGGTCATCTGGTAGTCGGCGAGCTCGCCGCTCGAGAGCGCGGCGACGAGGCGCTCGACGTCGGCCGGCGGGTGATGCTCGCCGTCGCGCTTCGCGGCGATGAGCTCCACCAGCGTGCGCGCCCGTGCATCCTGCATGGGGCGAAGGCATAGCACCCCGCCGCGTGGCGTTGCTATCGTGCGATCGATGCCCAGAACGCTCCTTTTTGCCGCGCTCCTCGTCGCGCTGCCGCTGCCGCTGCCCGCGTGCTCCAAGGACGACGCGCCGCCGCCGGCGCCCGCCGCGCCGCCGTCGGCGTCCGCGGCCGCCGCGCTGCCCTCCGCATCCGGCCGCGCCCCCGACTTCGCGTTCGCCGTGGGCGATGCGGCGGCGGCGGCGACGACCGACCCTGCGGCCGCGCCTTCGCCTTCGCCCGCGGCCGCGAGCGCGACGGCGGAGGCGCCCGCGTCCGGCGCGGCGTCGGCCAAGCCGGCCCACACCTGCGGCGACAAGCCGCTCCCCCCGTGCCCGCTCTACGCGTGGATGAAGAAGAACACCTCGCCGGCGATGAGCGCGCACGACTTCGACGCGCTCGCCGCGGCGCTCGAGAAGGTGGCCACCTTCGCGCCCAAGCAGCCCGGCTTCCCGAACTGGGCGTCGATCTCGCGCGACGGCGCCGCCGCCGCCCGCGTGCAGAACCTCGACGCGGTCAAGGCGTCGTGCCGCGGGTGCCACAACCAGTACAAGGACAAGTACAAGAAGGAGATGCGCGACCGGCCGATCTAGCCGTCCTTCCGACCCATGCCCCTCCGCCCGATCCCTCGCCCCAAGGGCCAGCGCCTCGGCAGGACGCCGGGGCAGTTCACGCAGAGCCGCCGCCTCGACCACCTTCGCGCGCAGCTCGAGGCGCACACCGCCGGGCTGACGCTCGAGGACATGGCGGCGCTCCTGCGCGTCTCGACGCGGTCGGTGCGGCGGTACCTGCGCGAGCTCGGGCGCGTGACCGAGCTCGAGTCGGTGGAGCTGCGCGCCGGCGGCTCGCACCTGTGGCGCATCAAGCCGAGCGAGCGCGGGCGCACGGTGGCGCTGCGGCGCACGCAGGCGTACGCGCTCCTGGCCGCGAGGCGCGTCTTCGACGTGCTGCGCGGGTCGGCGCTGTACGACGAGATCGATCTGGCGATGCGGCAGGTCGAGCAGCTCGCCCACCGGCCGACGGCGCGCGTGGGCGTGCGCGGCGACGTCTCGAGCGAGGCGCGCCTCGAGGGCCGCTTCACGTACCTGCCGCCGACGGCGCGCGCGTACGCGGGCCGCAGCGAGGACGTCGACGAGCTGTTCCAGGCGGTCGCGGAGCTGCACGTGCTGCGCTTCCGCTACGCGGGCGCGCGCGTCACGGCGCACCCCTACGCGCTCGTGCTGCACGCCGGCTGCGTGACCTGCATCGGGCGCGACGTCGACCGCGGGGCGGTGCGCGCCTTCGCGCTCGAGAGGATGACCGACCTGGAGCGGCGCGAGGACGAGCGGTTCGACCTGCCGGCCGACTTCGAGCTGGGCGAGTGGCTGCACGGCGACTTCGGCGTCGACGCCGCGCCGCGCACGGTCAAGCTGCTGGTCGAGTTCGATCCGCGCGTCGCCGAGGCGGTGCGCGCGCGGCGCGTACACCCCTCGCAGAAAGTCGCCGTGGCCGCGGACGGGCGGGTGCGCGCGTCGCTGGCCGTGCCGGACACGCCCGAGGTCGTTGAGCGCGTCGTGCGCTGGGTGCTCGGCTTCGGCGCCGCCGCGCAGGTGCTCGAGCCGGGTGAGCTCGCCGCCGACGTCGCGGCCGAGCTGCGCCGTGCCGCAGCGCGCTACGAAATCTGACGCGCGAGCGCACGCCGTTCGGAGCGGCGCGCTGTTGCAACGTGCGTTACCTCATGGGACAAGCGGTCATCGAGCCATGTCCTCCCAACCTCTTCCGATCGTCACCGGCCACGAAGCCAAGGACGTGCAGCCCATCGTCGCCAAGAAGCCGCCCGTCGACGCGGCGAGCCTCGTGCACAAGGACCTGCGGCGCGGCGCCTGGTGGCAGAGGATCCCCGCCTACAAGGCGGTCGACGAGAAGACGTTCCTCGATCACGCCTGGCAGGCGAAGAACTCGATCACCAAGGTCGCCAAGCTCGTCGAGACCATCCAGGACATGGTCCCGCCCGGCTTCGTCGACGATCTCGAGGAAGGCATGAAGCGCGCGCCGATGAGCGTGCGCGTCAGCCCGTACATCGTCTCGCTCATCGACTGGGAGCGGCCGTACGAGGACCCGCTGCGCACGCAGTTCTTCCCGGTGGCCTCGCGCCTGCTGCCCGACCACCCGAAGCTGGGGCTCGACTCGCTGCACGAGCAGGCGGACGCGCCCGTTCCGGGCCTGACGCACCGCTACAAAGACAAGGCGCTCTTTCTGCCGCTCGACACGTGCCCGGTCTACTGCCGCTTCTGCACGCGGTCGTACGCGATCGGCCTCGACACCGACGAGGTCGAGAAGGTGCACCTCCGGCCCAACGAGGACCGCTGGCGCCGCGCCTACCAGTACATCGCCTCGCGCCCCGAGCTCGAGGACATCGTCATCAGCGGCGGCGACGCCTACCAGCTGCGCGCGCAGCACATCGAGGAGATCGGCGAGGCGCTGCTCGCCATCCCCAACGTGCGGCGCATGCGCTTCGCCAGCAAGGGCCCGGCCGTGATGCCCATGAAGATCCTCACCGACGACGCGTGGCTCGACGCGCTGACGCGCATCGTCGAGAAGGGTCGCAAGCTGCGCAAGGACGTGGTCCTGCACACGCACTTCAACAACCCCAACGAGATCACCGGCATCACCGAGGCGGCGATGGCGCGCCTCTTCGAGCGCGGCATCGTCGTGCGAAACCAGAGCGTGCTCATTCGCGGCGTCAACGACAGCGTCGAGACGATGACGCTGCTCGTGAAGCGCCTGGGGCACGTCAACGTGCACCCCTACTACGTCTACGTGCACGACATGGTGCAGGGCGTGGAGGACATGCGCACCAGCGTCGACACGGCGATCCACATCGAGAAGAACGTGCGCGGCAGCACGGCCGGCTTCAACACGCCCACGTTCGTCGTCGACGCTCCCGGCGGCGGCGGCAAGCGCGACGCGCACTCGTACGAGTACTACGACCGCGACACGGGCATCAGCGTGTACGCGGCGCCCAGCGTCAAGCCGGGGCAGCTCTTCATGTACTTCGACCCGATGCACCAGCTGTCGGTGCACCAGCAGCGCCGCTGGGCCGATCCGCGAGAGCAGCAGGTGATGGTCGAGGACGCGCTGGGCAAGGCGCGCGGGCGCGCGCGCTAGGCGCGGCTGCGGTCTGGTTGCGAGGGCCGAGCGGGATGTCTCGGCGGCCGCGCGAATTTGGTTAGGAGTCCTAACTAAATTCCGCCTGCCAGGAGGAAGCCCCGCTCCCGCCGTCGGATTTCGTATAACGACGGCATGCATTCGGGGGCTGCTACGAGGGTCCGGCGGGCGGCCGCGTGTGCGGTCGTAGCGGCGCCCGGCGCGGCCGTGGTCCTGCTGGACGTCGCGCTTCGCGGCCGCCTTCTGCGCGAGCTCACGCGCGAGGCGGCGATCTCGTACGCGGGGCACGCGCTCTTCGGCGCGGTGACCTGGGGGGCGCTCGTCGTGGCGGCGGCGCGGCGGCGGTCGCCGTCGCGGTGGGCCGCGCGTGCAGCGCTCGCGGCGGTGGCGCTCCTGGCGGTCGGCACGCAGCTCACGGTGTTCTGGCGCTACGGCACGTACGACAACTGGCGCACGGCGCTGCAGGGGACATCGCTCTGGCCGTGCCTGACGCAGGACCTCTGGCGCGACCGCGCGTGCGTGCTCGCGCTGCTCGTCGCCCCGGTCGTCGCCGTGCTCGCCGCCGTCGTCGCCGTGCGCCGCCTGGCGCCGCCGCGCCACCTCGCCGGCCGCGTCGCGCTTCCCCTCGGCCTCGCCGCGCTCGCCGGCGCCGTGGTCTTCGGCAAGGCCGACGCCGGCTGGGACAACGGCACGACGCCCGACGTGCTCTGGCTCTCCGCGGTCGGTGCCCTCGCGAGGTCGAAGCACACGCACGAGGACATCATGGTGGAGCTGCGTTATCTGCCGGCGGCGCGCTCGCCCGAGCCGCTGCCGGCGCTCCACGCCGCGCCGGCGCGCCCGCGCGACGTGCTGCTCGTGCTCGACGAGTCGGTGCGCGCGGCCGACGTGTGCGGCGTGCCCGCCCTCTCGGGCTGCGACGAGAACCCGTTCACCAACGCGCTCCTGCCCGGCCGCTTCGGCTTCACCCAGATGCGCGCGCTCGACTCGACGACGGCGCTGTCGGTCGCCGTCCTCTTCACGGGCCTGCCGCCGACCGAGCGTCGCGCGCGCCTGCTCTCGGCGCCGATGCTCCCCGAGTACGCGCACGCGGCGGGGATCGACACGGCGTACTGGACGTCGCAGAACCTTCTCTTCGGCAACTTCGGCCGGTTCCTCGACGGCCTGCCGCTGAGCGCGACCGTCAACGGCACCGAGCTCGCCCCCTACGCCACCTACGAGACCGGCGCCGACGACGGCGCGATGCTCGATCGCGCGCTCGCCGACCTGCCGCGCCTGCGCGAGCCGTTCTTCGCCGTCGTGCACCTCGCCAACACGCATTTCCCGTACGTCGTCGACCCGCGCGACCTGCCGTTCTCGACGACGCGCGACTGGCGCCACATGGACACGTTCGGCCGGACGAAGGTCCGCTACGCCGACGCGCTGCACCGGCAGGACCGGCTGCTCGCGCGCTTCCTGTCCGCGCTGCGCGCGCGCCCGGAAGGGGAGCGCACGGTCGTCGTCTTCCTCTCCGACCACGGCGAGCAGATCGGCGAGCGCGGACGCATCGGGCACACCTGGAGCGTCTACGACGAGGAGATCCACGTGCCCGCCTGGATCGACGCCCCGCCCGGGACGCTCGCGCCCGAGGAGGCGGCGCACCTGGCGGCCCTTCGCGACACGCCGCTCACGATGCTCGACGTCGCGCCGAGCCTGCTCGACCTGCTCGGCGTGTGGGGCGACACGCCGCTCGCCCCCTTTCGCGCGCGCATGGCGGGCGTGAGCCTGCTTCGCGGCGGGCCGCCGCCGGGGCGCGCGGTCGTGATGACCAACTGCTCGGAGATCTACTCGTGCGCCACCAGGAACTGGGGCGCCATGCGCGGTACGAAGAAGCTCCTCGCGACCGAGGATCAGCCGGGCCCCTGGCGCTGCTTCGACGTCGCCACCGATCCCGGCGAGCGCCACGACCTCGGCGTCGACGCGTGCGGCGATCTGCGGAGCGTCGCCGAGGGCGACGGCCGGGGCACGCCGTACGCCCGATAGACGTCGACGCCGGGGCTGCCCCTGGGAGGACGGGGGACGGGGCAGCCCGCGGCGTCGAAAGGGGTGCGCTGCGAGCAGCGACTACATGCTGCCGATGACGATCGGCATCTCGTGCGACTCGCCGTTGAGGGTCGACTTGATGACGAGCAGCTCGCCGCCGAGCTGGCCGGCCGAGTTGACCTTCACGGTCACGTTTGCCTTCTCGCCGTTGACGCCGCTCGTCTTGTCGGCCGTCGCCGTCAGGTACGTCACCTTCTGCCCCGACAGCGGGCTGCCGTAGCTGAAGCTCAGCGTCCACGGACCGCTGGTCGCCGCGTCGCTGTAGAACCCGACCGGGAAGGTCGCCGACTGCCCGACCGCGATGTGGATGCCCTTCGTCTTGATCGCCTGGGCGGGCTGGCCCATGTACGCCGGGAATGTCAGGTCCACCTTCTCCATGCTCAGCGGCGTGACGTTGAAGTACGGGGCCGCCTCGAGCGGGACGCACGGGTTGTGGCCGGCCAGGCCGCTCTTGTTCGACCAGGTGCGCTGCACCCAGTAGTCGAACGACGCCGGCATCGACTCCTTCTCCTCGTAGAACGACGATCGGAACAGCTCGCACGCGTCGCCGACCTCGCTCTGGAACTCCTGGAACCAGTCGAAGGCGAAGTGGTCGTTGTCGAAGCCGACGTAGCCGGGGTTCTGCTGCTGCGGCTGCGGGTCGGTGACCGCCTCGATGAGCTCGTGGCTCATCGACATCGTCGTCTGCTGCGCTGCCGTGTTGCCGCCGCCGAACGTGCAGCTCGGCACGACGGCGTACGACGTGATCGTCGTGCCGGCGGTGACCTGGTCGTGGTAGCCGCCCACGCCCGCCGAGCAGGCGTCCTGCGTGCCGCTGCCCTGGCCCGTCTGCATCTGCAGGCTGGTCCCCGGCGGCAGGAAGAACGCGTAGATCGTGTCCTGCGTCGGCGCCGGCCACGCCGGAGCGCCGCCGTCGGCGGTCGCCGACGCGTTGCTCGTGACCATGTTCTGAAGATCCGTGTCGGTGACCTGCGTGGGCGGCGTGCCCGAGAGGTGCACGTGGTTCATCGTGCCGCTGGTGGCGGCGCCCACGCCGTACTCGCTCGTCGTCGTCTGCCAGTACGAGGTGCCGCCGACCGTGTCCGCGAACGAGTCGAAGCTCGCCTGCGAGGGATCGCTGTCCCATGTGACGGCGACGATGACCGGCTTTTTCATCACGTAGCCGCCGTTGTCGACGATCTGCCCGAAGTCCGGCATGAAGGCCGGGTAGGTGCTGCTCGGCATTCCGTGGTCGACGGGCGGGCCTGCGTCCGCGTCCGCGTCCGCCGCTGTGCCGGCGTCGCTGACGGGCACGGTCGACACGCCGCTGTCGTCGCCGGCGTTGTTGCCGTTGTTGTTCCCTTGCAGGTTCGACGACGTCGAACCGCCGCAGGCGAAGAACGCCGCGCACATGGCCGCTACCGCAACACTCGAAAGATTCGTCCTCATGGCTCCCTCACTCCCCACGTCACCGACTCGGTCGCGCGCCGTACGCAAGCGACAGGCCCGCAGTTTCGCACACACGGGGCGGCGGATTGCTGTCCCTCTGGACAGGACGTGCGCGTTCCGGTCACGCCCCGTGCATTTTCTGACAGGCACCTGGGGGCGGGGGACTCGCGGGACCGAAGAGGCCTAGGGCGCCAGGGCGGATTCGGGGTACCGGGTTCGGAGCAGCGCGTCGTCGTGGTCGGCTTCTTCGGCGCGGCCGAGCGCGCGCAGGGCCTGGGCCTCGACGGCCAGCTCCTCGGGGGTGAGCTGGTGGGAGGCGAGCGCGCGCGCGGCGCGGACGTCCCGCAGCGCCGAGGAGGGATCGTGTCGCGCGAGCGCGGCGCGGGCGCTCGCGACGAGCGCGGCCTCGCGGGCGAGCGGGTCGGAGGCCGCCTGCGGCTGCAGGGGAAGGGGGGGATGCGCGAGGGAGTGAGCGGGGGGGAAGGGCCTCGCCGTGCCGATCTCGGCGCGCGAGGTCGGGGTCGGGGTCGGGGTCGCGGTCGCGGTCGCGGTCGCGGTCGCGGTCGCGGTCGCCGCGATGGGGGCCGCCGCCGTCGGCGCCTCCGCCGGCACGGGCACGATGCGCAGCAGCGCGATCGCGAGGCCCACCGTGACCGTCCCACCGAACAGCGTCCCGAGCGCCAGCACCTTCGCGGCGCCGAGCCCGGCGGTCGCTCCACTCGTCGACGTCGACGCGCCGCTCGCCCCTCCGGCGCCCGAGGAGCCCGCCGCCCCGCCGGCACCCGCCGCGCCGCCGACCGCGCTCGACACCCCCGCCCACACCTTCGCGCGCGCGGCCGCGCTCGGCCCGTCCCCCTTCGCCGCGCGAAGCAGCGCCCTCGTCGACGACGACAGCCGCGCGTCGGTCATCGCTCGTCCCCCTCGCGCGCGAGCGCCGCCTCGAGCTCCGCGCGCGCGACGCGCAGCCGCGAGTAGACGGTGTTGAGCGGGATGCCGAGCACCTGCGCGATCTCGGGCGCCGTCATCTCCTCGATCTCGTGCAGCAGGAGCACCGCCCGGCGCCCGACGTCGATCGCCTCGAGCGCGCGATCGAGCTTCGAGAGCGCCTCGCGGCGCGCGAGCGCGTCGGCCTGCTGCGGCTCGACGCTGGCGCGCGCGACCGCGTCGCCTCCGTCGGGGTCCTCGGGGTGGCGGCGGCGGTGGCGGCGCGCGTCGCTCGCCACGCGCAGCACGATCTGGAAGAGCCACGCGCGCGGGCCGTGCCCGCGGTCCTCGAACTCGTCGAAGCGGCGGTGCGCGACGACGAACACCTCCTGCGTGCGGTCGTCCACCTCCGATTCGGGCACGCCGAGCCGGCGCAGGTTGCGCCACACGAAATCGACGTGCCCGTCATAGAGCGCGCGGAAGCCTCGCGCGCGCGCCTCCGCCGGCGCGTCGCTCGGCGGGACCGAGACGGCGAGGGGCCGCAAGGACGGCCGCGAGGCGCTCGGCGGCGAGGCGGCGAGGGCGGTGGCTGCGCTCACGCCGATCGGATGGCCGCGCGTCGCACCGTCCGTCACCGCAGCCTCCACGAAAAGGCGAGCTCCAGACGCCCCGCCAGCCACGGGTCCTGGGGCGTGGGCCGGATGGCGTTCAGGTCGAAGATGCCGCGCAGCGCGGCCGAGAACGGGCCGCCGAGCTCCCCGCGCAGATCCATGCTCGGGCCGAAGCCGAGGACACCGCCGTTCGTCCCGTTCACGCTGACGCCGCCGCCCTCGGCGCCGCCGCAGGCGTCGAGCTGGATGCCGCGCCGGTTCGTGTAGAGCCCCGGCAGGCGCAGGCACGCGTCGACGCGCGCCCCGAGCATCGTCGCCTGCACGTTCTGCGGCGGCAGCGCGGTCGTCGACTTCCCGAACAGCACCGACGGCCGAAGAAACAACCCGCCGCCCGCCTCGATGACGGCGAAGCCCGTGACGCCCGCGAGGGCCGCGCTCCCCTCGCCGGTCATCAGGAAGCCGGCGGCGCCGAGCTCGAACGTCCGCACGTCGTCGTGGTGCAGGTACCAGTCGTGCTCCGGCGTGGGCTTCGGCGCCTCGGCCGGCGCCGGCCAGCCGCTCACGACCGGCGCCGTGGCCGCCGTCGACGCGGGGGCCGTCGACGCGGCGGCGGGCGCGGAGCTGGACGACGAGGCGGTCGCGGGGGTCGCCGCCGAGGCGCCGCGGGCCGGCGCCGACGTGCCGGTGGGCGTGCTCGTGGCGCCTCCGCTCGTCGCGCTCGCGGGCGCGCCGTCCTCCTCCATCGCGCGCGAGCGCTGCGCGTCGAGCACCAGCGAGGCCCACACCGCCACCGCGCGCGCCAGCCCGCTGCAGTCGCTCGCCCCCGCCAGGACGCGGTGCGCGATGGGCATGCCGTCCCCGTCGGCGATGTCGCCCTCGGCTTCCAGCGAGCGTGCCCCCAGGCGGTCCACGCGCATCGCCACCGACCAGCCCTTGCCGGGAGCGCGCGCCGTCGCCATCGCGCGCCGGAGCAGCTGCGCGGCGCGCTCGGCGTCGTCGCACGGCGCAGGCGTCTGGAAGACGACGCGAGGCGGCTCGGCAGCGTCCACGTGGTCCCTCGATCCCCCGACTGCATGGCCGGCGGCGGCCCATTCCGTCGCGAAATCGAAGCCTAGCAAGACCGGCGCCGGCGTCCGCCGTCCGTCCACCCGGAAGAAATCGCATCCGACTGGTGCATCCGCCCGAGCCGCCGCCGATCCACCGCCGGAGCGTCCGCGCCGTGAACACGCGCGTTACAGCGGCATTTTCCGGGGCCCGGCGAAGCGTCGGGCGCTGGCCCCGGCCGTGCAGTCGGGGTGGATGCCGCACATGTCGTCTTCGAGCGGAGCAACGGCACGGACGCGCGCAGGACGGGCCCTGGTCGTCGCGGCCGCTCTCCTCGCCACTGCCGTTGGCGCCGTCGCCTGCGGAGATGGCGGCGCCGACCAGCTCCTCTCGGGAGCCCCCCCAGCCGACGGACGATCCGGCGCGGGCTCGACGGCGGCGAGCGCGGGGGGCGACATCGACGGCGACGCCGGCGCCGATCCCGGCGCGCCGCTCTTCGCTGCGCTCCTGCCGGAGCTGAACGCCAGCTGCGGGGGCGCCTGCCACGCCAAGGGCGGCGGCGGCGCGCCCACCTACCTGTCGCCCCCCGACCCGTACGCCTCCATCAAGGCCTTCCCCGGCATCGTCGTGAGCGATCCGAGCACCAGCGTCCTGCTGACGAAGGGCCGCCACGAGGGGCCCGACCTCGTCGATCCGCTCCGCACGCAGGTCGAGCAGTGGCTGCAGGCGGAGGCGCCGTCGGTGCCGCAGAAGCCCCTGCCCACGACCGACGCGTTCGACGTCCAGGTCGGCACCAACGAGGTCGACCTCTCGAACACCGGCGCGGGCCTGACGGGCGCCAAGCTCACCTTCTCGGCGCAGGCGCAGGGGACGATCCTCACGCTGTCGGACATGCAGGTGCTGGCGCCCGCCGCGGCTGGCGTGCACGTCGTGGCGCCCATCTTCGTCGTCATCCCGCAGCAGGGGGCGGAGCTGCCCGACACGAGCTTCTCCAACGCCGACCAGTCGATCGAGCCCGGTCAGACCGCGACGCTGGAGCCCGGGATGCTCATCCTCACCGACTGGTCCGCCGGCGCGCGCATGCGCATCGAGTTCACCAGGATCGAGGCGGTGCAGCCGACCGCGGGCGCCGACGGCGGCGGCGTGACCGGCGGCGGGTGCAAGGCGGTCGCGCAGTTCCAGGCCGACGCCGTGCCGGTGATCCAGCAGAACGGCTGCCTGAATTGCCACGACACGGGCGGCAGCGGCAACGGCGCGCTCGATCTGTCGGCGCTCGCCGCCAATCCGCCCGACTACGCGACCGCGTGCAACCAGGCGCTCACGCGGGCGGACCCGCAGAATCCGCCGCAGAGCGACATCGTCGTGGCGCCGACCGGCGGCGTCGCCAATCACCCCTTCAAGAACGCTTCGTCGACCTTCGCACCGATGATGGAGGCGTGGATCGGCGCGGAGAAGTGATCCGCGCGAGAGGACCCCGGCCATGACGCGACCCACGATCGTGCACACCGCCTCGCTCGCCCTCGCCGTCGCGCTCGCGGCGTGCGGCTCGTCGGGCAACGGATCGCTGACCGGCGGCCCCGCCGGCGGCGCCGCCAACGACCCGACGATCGCCGGCGGGCAGAGCGCGGACGACCCCGGCCCCGGCGGCACGCCGAGCCCCTCGGGGAGCGCCTCGGCCTCGAACCCGGCCGCGAGCGCGCCGCTCGAGGACCGCGTCGTCGACTACGGCGAGGCGCTGCGCACCGCGAGCCTCAAGCTGGTCGGCGAGCTGCCGCCGATGGCCGACATCCAGGCGATCGCCGCCGCGCAGGGCAGCGCCGCGCAGGCGCTCTACGACTCGAAGATCGACGCGCTGCTCGCCGATCCCCGTTTCGCCGCGCGCATGATCGAGTTCTGGCGCGACACCTTCAAGACGGGCGACCAGGGCCAGCAGGGCCAGAACGGCGCGCCCGACTTCGACACGGCGGCCACCTTCGCCGCCGAGGTGACGGTGCAGGACCGGCCGTACACCGACATCCTCACGGCGACGAGCGGCACGTGCCCGACCTACCAGAACGGCCAGTTCGTCCCCGCCGACTGCAACAACGGCGCGCCGACCGCCGGCGTGCTCACCGATCCGGGCATCCAGGCGCAGTACTTCGGGCACATGGCCTTCCGGCGCGTGCGCTTCATCCAGGAGACGTTCGTCTGCTCGCCGATGCCGGCCGAGTACTCGTCGAACCCCACGCCGATGGGATCGTCGATCTACACGAGCCCCTGGAGCTTCGACAGCATCACCGGCGGCCCGGGCGCGAAGATCAACTTCCAGGACACCTCGGCGGTCATCTGCGCCAACTGCCACACGACGCTGAACCACATCGCGCCGCTCTTCGCGTACTTCGACCAGAACGGCCGCTACGTGTCCGGGCAGATCCAGGTGCAGACGCCGGTCGTGCCGCCCGTCACGAGCACGCTGTCCGACTGGCTGCCGGCCGGTCAGGGCTTCGCGTGGCGCAACGGCGTGCCGGTCACCGACATCCCGAGCCTGGCGCAGGCGATGGCGGCGGACCCGGACGTGACACGCTGCGCGGTGACGCGCATGTGGGACTGGGCGTTCTCGCGCGGCGACGTCGTGCTCGACCTCGCGACGGTGCCGGCGAGCGTGAGCGATCCGACCCTGAAGGACTTCGTCGCGAGCGGGCTGAAGATCAAGACGGTGCTCCGCGACGTGTTCACCTCCGGCGACTTCGTCCGGTTCTAGGAGCGAGGAGAGGCAGCCATGAAGCGCATCCCGGTCTCGATCCTCGGCGCGGTCGTCGCGCTCGCCCCCGCGCTGTCGGCCTGCGGCAGCGACGGCGGCGCGACCGATCAGCTCATGCCCGGCGCGCCGTTCTCCACCGACTCGCTCGCCGCCGGTCCGACCAATACGTTCAACCATCAGGCGCAGCCCAACACCGGCGAGAACGGCGTGACCGATCCGGTCGTCAAGATGCAGCAGGACCAGTCGATCGGATCGCCCGACGTCGTCGCGCGGCTGCACGGCGCGCAGAAGGTCCCGTACTCGACGCTGGGCACGCTGCTGGCCGACCTCGGCGTCGACATGACCTCGCAGCGGCCCGGGTCCGCGGCGCAGCTCTATCGCGACGGCTTCCAGGCGCTCGGCGCGCCCATCTACCCGAACCGCGTGCCCGAGATGGCCATCCCGTCGACGAGCGCGCTCGCCAAGCAGTACGACATCTTCGTCGCCGCGGCGCCGGAGATCCTCGCGCACTTCGCGACGTCGAAGCGCTGCACGGGCGTGGTGCTCGTCGCCAACGGCCAGTTCACCCAGGACGGCATCTCGTGCCTCATCGGCAAGCCGGCGCGTCCCGAGCACGTGACGCTCGCCAACGACCTGGTCGCGCAGGCCCCCGACGCGACGACCGGACAGCAGATCGCGATCGCCACGCTGCTCGAAGCGGCCCACACGAGCGAATGACAGGAGCGAGACCATGGCAGCGGATCCCAGGCTGAAGAACCTTCGTGGCGCGGGCCGGCGCGACTTCGTCAAGTGGAGCGCCACGGTGGCGGCGCTGCTCGGCCTCGAGCGCGCCCGGTTCCTCGACGTGCTGTTCGACCGCGGCGGCGCCGCGCTCGCGGACACCGGCGCGTGCTCGTCGACGGCCAAGAGCGTGCACCTCATCGGCAACAACGGCGGGCTCGCGTGGTTCACGCAGCTGTTCCCGTATCCGGGCATCGCCAAGGCCGCGGGCAACGGGTCAGCGGCGCTCTACGCGCCCGCGACCGCCGTCAAGCCCGCGCAGACCGACGTCCCCTCGGTCTACGCGCCCGACTCGCCGTTCCAGTCGCTCGGCCCCGCCAAGCAGATGACCGCCTTCGTGTGCGGCACCAACCAGACGCACACGCGCACCCCGACCAGCGGCCTGCAGCTCGGCAACGACGGCCTCATCGCGGCCGTCACGTCGATCCAGTCCGCCAACCCGACGCTCTTGCCCGTCATGGCCGTCAACCCGTTCGTGTTCGGCGCCGCCCCGGGGGCGGCGGCGCCGGCGACGGTCGCGAACGCCTCGGGCCTGGTCGATCTGTTCAACAGCGCCGCGTCGCAGACGCTGCTCGCGACGCCGCAGGCGGCCGACCTGCACGAGGCGTACTACAAGGCGTTCCTCGGGCTGAACGCCGCGTCGCAGCGTCCGCAGGTGCAGCGCGCGTACACGACGGGCAGGGTGGCCGCCAACCTGCTCGGCAAGAACCTGAGCGACCAGCTGAAGGTGACGGCGCAGGACGAGGCGCGCTACGGCATCGACGCCGGCACGCCGACCAACATCTCCGAGATCGCGCACGCGCTCTGCACGGCGGTCAAGGCGTTCAAGCTGGGGCTCACCTCGTGCCTGGTGCTCCCGGCGATGCAGGACGACCCGCACGGCGCATTCCAGAACATGCAGACGCTGTCGGCGAACGTGAAGGCGCTGGGGACGATTTTCGACGCGTTCATGGCCGACTGCGCGCAGGTACCCGACCCGTCCGGCTGCGCGGGCAAGACGCTCGCCGACAGCATGGTCATCACCGTCAGCGGCGACACGCCCAAGAACGGCGCCAACCAGAGCGGCTGGCCGGACGGCACGGCGGGCAACCACAACCTGCTCTACGTGCTCGGCAACGGCTGGCTCAAGACCGGCTTCTTCGGCGACCTGGACGCGCAGGGGAACCTCACGACCTGGGACCCGGACACCGGGCAGCCGACGACGAGCATGTCCAGCCAGCAGCTCGGCACGCCGGCGGCCGCCGCGGTGGCGTACGCGGTCGCCAAGGGGGACCAGCGCCGCATCCAGGACTTCGGCGTCACGGTGCCGGCGGGCGTGACGGTCGCCAAGCAGATGTAGCGGCGCTCAAGGGTGCGCGTGCTCGGTGCGCTCGGCGGCGGGGAGCTCGCCGCCCTGCGCGAACGAGGCGACGCGCGGGCGCTCGATCAGCGCGAAGTCGTCGTACGCCATCTCGACGAACGCGCCGTACGAGAACGCGCGGAAGGCGATGTGCGGCGACGCGGGGATCTCGTCGTCGAGCAGCAGCGGCGTGCCGAACAGGCCGCCGAGCGGCGGCAGCGGCTCCGGAGCGCCGCGGTACTCGTCGCGGAGCTCGGCGGGGCTCGCCTCGAGCACGACCGCGTCGAGCGCGCGGCTCAGCGCCACGAAACCGACCGGGATGCCGTAGGGCACGCAGGCGATGGCCGGGTTGCCGTCGACGAGCACGACCTGCGTCTCGACGAGCAACGTGCCGGGCGGCAGCGCATGGGCCACTTCGGGCGACGGCTCCGGCATCGGGTACACCGCTAGGCGGAAGGGAACGCCCGCATCGCAGAGGTAGCGCACCACGCGGTCGATCATGATGTGCCTTCGCGACGCAAGGCGCGCGCCGCGACGTCACGACGAGGACCCGAGACGCTCCTTGAGGACCCGAGACGCTCCTTCTGGCGTCGAAGCCGCGCCTCGAGCTCCGTGGCCCTGCGGCGCGCGCGCTCGGCGGCCTCTCGGGCGCGCGTGGCCGCGACCTCGGCCCGTCTGGCCTCCGCGCGCGCGGCGCTCGCCTCCGCTTCCATCGCGGCCAGGCGCTCGCGCGCCGCCCTGCGCGCCGCCTCGCGCTCGCGCGTCGCGCGCAGCTCGGCCGCCCGTTGCGCGGTCGCCCGCCGCTCGGCCTGCGTCTTCCTCCGCTCGGCGTTCGCATTCGCGGTCCGGTGGCTTTTGCCCCGCGGCGGGCCCGCCCCGAGCTCCGCCAGCNGATCCTCCAGCGTGACGTCGCGCACGAGGCGACCGGCGAGCAGCTGCCGTCGCGCCTCGCCCGGCAGCGCGGCCGCGGCATGCAGCGTCTCGGCCATGCGCCGCGCCTGCGCCGTGGTCGCCGCGAAGCCCGCGTCCGCCAGCACCTCGCGTGCGGCGCGGACGGCCGCGGCGACGGCCTCGCGGTACTCGCGGCTGGTGCGCAGGACGGCGGCCGGGTCGCCGCGCCTCTGCGCCTCGGCGGCGGCGGCGTGGGCGGCGACGAGCGCCTCGAGCAGCCGCGGCTCGCGGCGGGCCNCCTGGTCGAGCGCCCACGCGGTCCGGGTCGGCTTCGAGGCGTGCTCGAGACGCCGCGCCGCCGCGGGCTCCTTCGCGCGCAGCTCGGCGGCGAGCGCGCGCCGCAGCGGCGTGAACTCCGCGAGCGGAGCCGCGTACAGGCGGTCGAGCGCGTCCGTCTCCTTGCTCCGCATCGTGCCTCCCGACACGGAGATCTAACGCGGTCAGGAGGCGGCGTCCGCCGTCACCGCGCGCCGCTGCGCCAGGCCCGCGGCGAAGCCGTACGCGCACGCGAGCGCGCGCAGCGCCTCGCTGGCGACGAGCCAGCCTCCCCCGGCCGACTGCGGGTCGACCACGCTCGAGGACACGTCGTACACCAGCCACGCCAGCAGGCTGGCCGCCAGCAGGCCCCAGGGCCAGCGCAGCACGCCGCCGCGCATCGCGAGCGCCGTCTGCATGACGGGCGCGACGAGCGCCAGGCAGGCTGCGTCGCCCAGGTCGGACGCGATGGCGATGCTCGCATCCACGTCGCCCGACAGCAGCGCCTGCGCATCGCGCACCAGCGGCCAGCCGGTGATGGCGAGCGCCACGCCGGCGCCCACCGCGCAGAGCAGCCGGCCGCGCGCGCGTGAGGCCTCGTCCTCCTCGAGCCCCGCGACGTTCCACGCGCGCGCCAGCATCCACGTGCCGACGACCGCGGCGGCGTTGGCGAGCAGGGTGACGAGCCCCTGCGCCGCGTCGAGCTGGTGCGAGGTGAGCCTGTGCGCGATCGTGTGGACGCCCGAGGCGTCGGCCGCCAGCAGCAGGGCGTAGGCGACCGCGTTGAGCAGCCATGCCATGCGCAGGTAGTCGCCGCGCTCGAACGCGAGCGCCGCGACGACGGCCCCCGAGAGCGCCAGCACCTTGCCCAGCTCGTTCTCGGTCGTCAGCAGCGGGCCCACGGCACCGCCCCCCACGGCGAAGCCGGCGACCGCGAACAGGGCCGCGAACGCCGGCGGGAGCCACGCGAGCGCGCGGTAGCTCACCGAACGATGCTCGCCCATGGTCCCTCGGACAGTACCACCCGAGGCGCGTGCCCTTCCATTTCATCGCCGTTCGATTCCTCCAGCGCCAGCGTTTCTCGCCGAAGAGACTTGTTCTTCGGCGTGAGACGAGGCTTTCATGCGCGCGCCGATGCCCACGTCGCCGCCGCCGGAGGCGGCCATGGGAAGGAGTCTCGATCATGCGTGCGATTCGTCTTGCTCTCGCGCTTTGCGGATTCGCGGCGTGGACGTCCGTCGCGGCCTGCGGCTCCACCTCCACCGGCCAGGCGCTGACCGGGTCGCCGGACGCGGCGACCGACGCGCCCACGGTGATGGGTGACGACGACGGCGGCGGATCGACCGACGCGAGCGACGCGGCCGCGATGTATCCCGCGTTCAAGCCGGGCGACGTGCCGCAGGTCGCGAACCTCGGCGGGCCGGTGATGAAGAGCCCGAAGATCGTGCCCATCGTCTTCAGCGACATGGACGACGCGATGACGGTCGCCTCGCTGGAGGACTTCGTCGCGAAGGTCGGCACGACGCACTACTGGGGCGCGCTGTCCGAGTACGGGGTCGGCGCGGCGATGGGCGCGACGCCGGTCGCGCTGCAGGGCGCCAACGATCCGCCGGCGACCTGGGACGACAGCGACATCCAGACGTTCGTCGCGAACAAGATTGCCGACGGGACGCTACCCGCGCCCGACGCGAACACCATCTACACGCTCTTCACGCCGCCGGGCGTGACGGTCACGATGACTTACAGCTTCGGTGGCGGCGGTGGCGGCGACGGCGGCGTGGCCGACGGCGGGGACGCCGGCAGCAACACCGTCGTGGCGAAGAGCTGCGTCGACTTCGGCGGGTACCACGACAACATCGATTACGGGCCCGACGGGGGCACGCAGCCGGTCGCGTACGCGGTCGTCCCGCGCTGCGCGAATTTCGGACAGCTGCTCACCGGGCTCGACGCCATCACCGGCCCCGCGAGCCACGAGCTCGCAGAGGCGGCGACCGATCCCTTCCCGAGCACGAATCCCGCCTTCGCGACCGTCGATCGCCCGCACGCGTACTGGTCGCGGCTCCTTGGTGGCGGCGAGATCGGCGACATGTGCGCGCAGAACCCGCAGTCGTTCACGAAGTTCACCGAGCTGCCGTACACGGTGCAGCGCATCTGGTCGAACGCCGCCCCCAAGAACGGCGCCGACCCGTGCGTGCCGGTGCCGGGGAGCGAGGTGTACTTCAACAGCTATCCGGTCGTGAACGACACGATCACGCTCTCCTTCCACGGGCAGACCATCATGATGAAGGGCGTGAAGATCCCCGTCGGCTCGAGCAAGCAAGTGGAGGTCGATCTCGCCAGCAGCGGCCCGACGAGCGGGCCGTGGACGGTCGAGGCCCGCGACCAGAGCCAGCTTGCCGGCTCGACGACGCCGACGTATCTCGACATCGCCTTCGACAAGCCCTCGGGCCAGAACGGCGACAAGCTGATGATGACGATCAACGTCAAGGCGGCGGGTCGCGGGAACATCGAGCCGTTCCTCGTCATCTCGAAGATTGGGACCGGGTCGACCGAGCAGCTCAACTTCTGGGCCGGCGTCGTCGGCAATTGACGTCGCCGCTCCCTCGCGCGCGCAGCCTGCGCCCGAGGGGAAGCGCTCGTGGCGCGCCTCAGTGCAGCGCGGCCCACGCCACGGCGGCGGCGAGCGCGATCGCCGCGATCGCGATGAGCACGCCGTTGCGCGATGGCGACCGCACCTGCGCGGCCTGCGCGGAGGGCGGCGCCGCGATCGGGCCGGACGCCGAGCCTTCCGGCGGCGGATCGCCCGCGTGCGGCGGCGGCACGCTGTTGAGCAGCTTGCGCGCCTCGAGCACCGCGGCGGCCGCTTCCTTCGGGTCGTCGACGGTGCTCACCGTGCTCGCCGCCACGATGTTCGGCGCGCGCCGCACCTGGCCCGACGACGGCGCTCGAGCGGCCGCCGGCGACACGGCCGTCGCCGGCGCCGTCGACGGCGGGCCGGACGGCGGACCCGACGACGTCGCCGCCGCGCGCGGCCCGGGCGGGTTGCTCGGCGCGAGCTTGCGCCGCAGGCTCTCGTCGCCCTCGAGCGCGGCCTTGAGCGCCGCCCGCATCTCGCGCGCGCCGTGGAAGCGGTCCTCGGGTCGCTTCTCCAGCGTCTTCAAGCAGATCGCCTCGAGCCCCAGGTCGACGCGCGAGTCGACGGTGCTCGGCGGCAGCGGCCGCTCCTCGACGTGCTTGAGGACGAGGCGCAGCTTGCTGCTCGCGATGAACGGCAGCCGCCCGGTCAAGAGCTGGTAGAGGATGACGCCGAGCGAGTAGATGTCGCTGCGCGCGTCGGCCGGCTCGCCGCGGGCCTGCTCGGGCGACATGTACTCCGGCGTGCCGATGAGCATCCCGTGCGCGGTCAGCGTCCCGGTGTGCGTGGTCGTCCGCGTCGGCTCGACCCCGTCCGCGTCCCCGCCGGTGTCGGGCTCGACGATCTTGGCGATGCCGAAGTCGCAGACCTTCACCACCTCGATGGCGCTGCCCTCGTCGTCCTTGCCGGGCAGGAGCATGATGTTCTCGGGCTTGAGATCCCGGTGGATGACGCCCATCTCGTGCGCGACCGCGAGCGCCGCGAGCACCTGCGACAGGATGCCGACGATGCGCTCGCGCGCGAGCGGGTACTCCTCGCGCAGCACCGTCAAGAGGTCGCGGCCCTGCAGGTACTCCATCGCGATGTAGAGCAGGCCCTGCTCGTCCTCGCCGAAGTCGATGACGCGGAGGCTGTTCGGGTGATCGAGGCGCGAGGCCGCCTTGGCCTCGCGCTTGAAGCGCGCTGCGTACGCGCCGTCGGCCGGCCGCGCGGGGTTGAGCACCTTGATGGCGACGGTCTTCTTGAGGTTGAGCTGCGTCGCCTTGTAGACGCACCCCATCGCGCCGCGTCCGACCATCGCCTCGATGCGGAACTTGCCGGCGATGACGCGTCCGATCAGCGTGTCGTCATCGGACGGGAGCGGCAGGGGGGCCATCCTCGACTTTCGAGACTACAACCCTGGGCGCGGGCTTGCATACCGCCCGGGTTGAGGCATAACCACACTTGCCGCAGGTGGGTGCCTGCGGCGGGCGCGCTCAGCGGGGTTCCCATGTCCACCCACGATTCCAGCCCTCCTGCGATGCCCCAGCGCGGGCGACGGCTGGTGCTGCGAAAGATCGCGAACGGTTCGTTGCCGCCGGTGAGGCCACCGGCCGGGCACAGTGCCCCCGCCGGGGCGCCGGCGGCCGCGCCGCGCACGACCATCCACCCGCCGGCCGCCTGGGGAGCCCCGGTGCCGCCGCCGACCGACTCGGCGCGCGCCGAGGCGCTGCTCCCCGTCGTGACGCCGCCGCCGGTCGAGGCTCCCCCGGTCGCTCCGCCCGCCCGCCCCGTGCTCTCGGTGGCCCCCGTGGTGGCGTCGATCGCACCCGCGCCGCTCGAAGCGGCGGCGGCGGTGCCGCGGTCGCGCGCGTCCGTGCGCAAGGCGGCGCTGGGAGGCGCCGCGTTCGGCCTCGCGGTGGTCGCCATGTTCGTTCTGGGAGCGCGCGTCGCGCTCCGTTCGGCTGCTCCCGCCGCGGCGGCCTCCCAGCCCGCGTCGACGTCTCAGGCGATCGCGGCGGAGGTCCCCGTTCCGCCCATCTCGCCCAATCCGCCGGCCCCCGCGCTGCCATCCGAGCCCGTCGTCGCCGTCGATGCCACGGCGCTTCCTCGAGCGCGCGCGCTCGTCCCGGCCGCGCACGCGCGCGCCGCCGCGGCCGCCCCCACGGCGGTCCCGGTGGCGGCCGCGAAGACCGCCGTCTCGGGCGTCACCGCCGAGCCGACCACGGCCTCGGCCCCCGCCGCGAGCGCGGCGCCGCTCGTCGCCGCGGCCGCCCCCGCTGCCGGTGCGGCGCCCGCCGCTCCTGCCGGCTCCGCGGCGCCGGCCGACTCCGCCGCATCGGGCGACGAGGCGCCGGCCGACAGCGCGGCGTCGCTGGTGCCGGTCATCCCGTCGGCCGCACCGCCTCCCGTCGACCCGTTCGTCAAGGCCGTTCAGTCGGACATCCAGGAAGACGAGTCGAAGGGCAAGTGACCCGCCCGCGCGGCTACTGCGCGGCCGTGGTGCAGGACTGCACGTCGGTCTGCCCGGCGAGCCACGACGTGATGCAGTTGTAGGCGGCGTCGCCGCTGACGAACACCGGCCCGCCCTTGTGGCGTTCGAGCTGCATCGGCTTGCGCAGCAGCATCAGCACCTCGGGCGGGTCCTGCCCCTGGACGACGAGCGTCATCAGCTCGGGCTGAAGGCCGATGACGGCCTGGTAGTTGAGCTGGTGCTCGGTCTCGGTCGTCAGCGCGCCGCCGGGGTAGTTGCCGGCGTCGTCGACGTAGCGCAGCCCGCGCTGGCCGTAGATGCGCAGCGGCCGCCCGAGCTGCCCGTGGCAATCGAGCGTGCCGCAGCGGCGCTCGAGCAGAAGGCTTACGCCCCCCACGCCGTTCGCCGGGCCCTTGAACTGGTTGTAGTCGGGCGCGGCCACCTCCGTGACCGCGCCGCTGTCCGGCACCTCGCACGCGATCGTGGCGGTCGCCAGGGCGGCGGACGCGATCGCGACGGCGGCGACGATGCGCAGCGCGCCCATCAGATCCCTCCTCCGTACTGCGCCGGCACCGGCGAGCAGTTCTGCGTGTCGCCCGTGTAGTTCGAATCGTCGACCCCGGCCAGGTGGACGAGGCCGGGCGTGTCGTAGTCGTTCGGCAGATCGTTGAGCAGGTGGCAGCTGCCGCACGATCCGTCGCGGCCGATGTGGCTCAGCATCGAGTCGGTGATGGTCTGGCCCATCTGGTTGGTCCCGGAGATGGTCACGAGGAGGGGGAACTGCGGGCCGCCGGGGGCGGGCCAGTCCTGTGCCCGCACGTAGAAGTTGCCGACGCAGTTCGTCTGGAACGTCGAGGTCGCCGTCGTGTCGTCCTCGATCGTCACGTTCGCGTTCTCGACGCCGACCGGCACGGCCGTGGGCGTCGACGACGGGCCGTAGAAGACGGTTCCCGCGACGACGAACTGCGTGTGGGCCGGCCCCTCCGGCCCGTGGCAGACGAGGCACGGCTGCCCGGCGCGGTGGTTCGGGCCCGCCGGAACGCCCGGCGCCTCGGGGCCGAGCGCCTGCACCTCCTGCGTGTGCACCGGGTCGGCGTTGCAGGCGGCGGCGATGGCCGCGCCGGCGATGAGGAGCGCCAGACCGAAGGTTCGCCGCCACATCAGTCGAACTCCGCGTCGAAGCCGATGGAACCGTAGACCGCCGTGCGCTGCGTGATGAACAGCGCGTCGAAGTACTTCGTGTACATGACGTCCGCCTGCAATGTGACGCCGTACTGGGTCTTCGCCTCGGGGGCGCTCAGCAGGTAGTGCGCGCCGCCGCCGCCGGTCAGCGACACCAGCGGCGACAGCTCGCGGTCGTCGGTCCGGTACAGCGGCAAGATGAGCTGCTGGGTCTGCGGGTCGAGCGTCGCCGAGTAGGCCAGCTGGTAGAAGTTCGCCCCCGTCTGCGCGTTGAACCGCCCGTGCGGCCACACCTCGAGGTGTCGCCCGAAGTCGATGACGTAGCGCGCGTCGGTGGTCGTCGCCTTGAGCGCCCACGAGTCGTCGTAGAGGCGCTGCTCGAGGCGCAGCGTCGCCCCCGAGAAGCGGTGGGCGAAGCGCGCACCGACCGCGTATCGCTGGCGCGAGGTCGGCAGCTGCTCGGTCGGCCGCACCGGCAGCCGCACGCGGTTGACCAGATCGACGCTCGCCCCGGGGGGGATGTAGGGCGCGACGCCCGTGGGATCGAACATCGGCACGTACCGGTACGGCTTGCTCTGATCGCCCGCCTCGAACTGCGCCGTCGCGCTCAGGACCAGCAGCGACGTCGGCGACAGGACCAGCGTGACGCCCGCCTCGATCTCGGTCGTGTCGAGCGTGCTGATGAAGTTGTTCGGCCCGCGGCCGATGCTGTCGTGGTTGAAGTTGGCCGCGACGCGCGGGGTCACGAGCTTGTCGTCGAGGTCCGCGGTGAGCGCCAGCCCGGCGCCCCGCGAGATGTAGTCCGGCTCGGAGCTGTAGTTGGTCTGCGCCTGCGCCGTGTACCGGCCCAGCTTGTAGCCGCCGTCCAGGCCGCCCGAGTAGCGCTGCTCGTGGTACGGTGGCGACGCCTCGCTCACGATGTCGGGCGAGGCGGCCGACACGACGTCGACCATGAAGTGCCCGCCGACGTTCCACCCCTGCGTCGGCGACGAGACGTTCGCGTCGATCTCGGGGCTCCACACCTCCACATGGTCGGTGTCCGAGTACCCGGCCAGCTGCGTGCCCATCTTGATGACGAGCGGCTTGTTCTTCTGCGGCAGGCACTTGAGCACGTCGTCCTGGTTCTTGGCGCCGAGCATGCAGCTGAGCTGCCCGGACGTCAGGTACTCGGGCGCGTGCGACTTGAGCACCAGCGGTACCGTCACGAGCTGCCCCTCGCCGACGGTGATCTTCTGGTCGAACGTCAGCGGGATGCCGTTCTGCGTCCCCTCGGCGTGCACCACGTGCTCACCCGGGTCGATGGAGAAGCGCTTGGCGAGCGCGCGGATCGGCACCTGCCGGTCGTCGAAGGTCACCTGCAGGTCGTCGACGCCGAGCGGCGGCTGGAAGGTGACGTGCGGGACGCGCCGCAGCAGCTGCTCGACGCGCTCGCGCGCGAACTTCGTGACCGCCGCGTCGCGCCGGTGGATGCCGTCCTCGAGCGCCTTCTGCGCGTCGCCCAGCGCGTCGAGCAGGTGCCCCGAGCGCATCTCGCACGACGACAGGTGCAGGCGCGTGCGCGGCTGCTCCTCGAGCTCGAGCGACTTCTTGTCGTGCTCGATGCAGTCGTCGAGCTTGCCGGCGGTGTCCGCGGCGAGGCCGGCGCTCGCCTCCTGGAACGCCTCGACGTTGTTCCAGCCGGGGATGTGCGCCGGCGGCGCGGGGGCCGGCGCAGGTGGCGGGGCGCCGGAGGGCTCCTCCCCCTGCCCGGTGGGGCCGCTCGTCTTCGCTTCCTCCCACTCCGAGCGGATGTCGGGCGTCGTGCGGGGCGGGAGCGTCGCCCTGGGATCGAGCTGAAGCGCCGTCTGGAACTGCGAGACCGCCCCGTCGTGATCGCCGCCCTGCGACGCGATCATCCCGAGCAGGATGTGCAGCGGCGCTTGCACCTGAGGGTTGCAGCGCCTGCACCGGGCGAGCTGCGCGTCGATCTTCCGCTTGGCGGCGGTGAAGTCGCCCGACGAGTACTCGCCGTCGAACACCTCCTGCGCCGTCCTCAGCGCCGCCGCGTCCTCCCCTCCGGCCCGGGCGGGCGCGGGGAAGACGAGCACGAGCAGCCATGCCAGCAGCGCCCAGCGCAGCGCCCCCAAGCGAATCCCGAAAGGCACGAGCGCTACAGTACCAGAGCGCGCGAGCGAACTCAGTTGCAGCCGCACCCGCCGCCGCCGCCGGACAGGCCCCCGGTGGCGCCCTCGGACACGTCCTCGACGTGCTCGGCGAGCGGCGTCGTGTAGTTGTCCTCCGCGCTCATCGTGGGATGGGCGAGGGTGCCGCGCTCGTAGGGCGCGACGTGGGCGCATCCCATGGTCGCCGAAAGCACCGCGCCCGCGACGATGCCCAGCACCGCCCGAACGATGCCCCCGCCGATGCGTGCGCTCTTCATGTTCGCCTTCCTCCGTGAAGGGTTGCGACGCGGAGAATTGCATCCTGCGCGCCAGGGGGAGCGCGGGCCGCGGCGGCGCGGATCACCGCGGAAATCGACGGGGGCTGCGCATCCCACATGGAGTGCGGAGGCCGCGCGGTGGATCGATGGCGATCCGGTCTCGGGAGGTGCGAAGGGCCATTTCCTTCGGTTTTCTCGCTGGCTGCGGGGGCGCGCCGATGGGCGCGCGTCGTGCAATCATCGAGGGGTATGCGCGTTCTGGTGTTGGCGTTGGGCCTGGCCGTCGTGGGGGGCGCGGCCATCGTGGCGTGCGGTGGCGACGTCCAGCCGGACTACGGGCCGGCCGACGGGCTCGTCGGGCGTCTGCCGCCCCCGGCCGGCACCGCGCCGGGCAGCAGCGGATCGTCGTCGGGGGGCGCCACGTCATCGTCGGGAAGCGGCAGCGGCAGCAGCAGCGGCGGCAGTGGCAGCGGAAGCGGCAGCAGCAGCGGCGCGACCGGCGACGGCGGCACGACCGGCGGCGGCGATGGCGGCCAGACGACGATGGGCTGCCAGGTCAGCTGGGCGAACACGGTCTACCCGATGTTGAACAGCACGGGGGCGGGGCACTGCTCGAGCAGCAACTGCCACGCGACCGGCGTCAGCCAGGGCGGGATCACGATGGACGACGGAGCCACCAAGATGTACGGCCAGCTCGTGCAGGCGGTCGTCGGGGTGAATCCGCTCGTCAAGCCCAACGACACGAACGCGGGCGACTCGTCGATCGTGTGCGTGCTCCAGGGGACGTGCGGCCCGCAGATGCCGGTCGGGTTCCCGGCCATGACGGGCCAGCAGATCGGCCAGGTTCAGGCCTGGGTGCAGTGCGGCTCGCCGCAAAACTGAGCGTCGACGCCGGCTCGGCCGTACGCCGATGGTCGAGCGCGGGAGCGCGTGCTAACCGCCTCGGCGGCCCATGGACCGGCTCCTCGCGCGCCTCGAGCGGCGCATCGGACGTTACGCGATCCCGAACCTGATCCTGTACGTCGTCGGCGGGATGGTGCTCGTCTGGGTGATGTCCTTCGCCCGGCCGGACGTCGCCTCGCGCCTCGACCTCGACATGTTCGCGGTGCGGCACGGCCAGGTGTGGCGCCTCGTCACCTTCCTGTTCATCCCGCCGTCGCCGCCCACGACCGATCCGATCGACATGCTGCTCCTCGGAGTGACGCTCTACTTCACCTGGTGGATCGGCTCGAGCCTCGAGCAGCACTGGGGCTCGTTCCGCTTCAACGCCTTCTACCTGGTCGGCATGCTCGGGACGATCGTCGCGGCGCTCATCGCGGGCGGCGCCTCGAACACGTGGCTCGACGTGTCGCTGTTCCTGGCGTTTGCGACCGTGTTCCCGGACGTCAGCATCCTGCTCTTCTTCATCCTGCCGGTGCGCGTGAAGTGGCTCGGGTGGCTGGCGGGCGCGTTCCTCCTGTACAAGCTGGGCGTGGGCGACTGGGCCGAGCGCGGCGCGATCGTGGCCGCGCTGGGCAACTACTTCCTCTTCTTCGGCGAGCACTGGTTGGGCGCGGCGAAGCAGCGAAACGTCGTCATCCGCCAGAAGGCCCGCCGCGAGGAGCTCCGCTCGAGCGCGCCCGTCTTCGGCCAGCGCGTCTGCGCCATCTGCGGCGCGCGCGAGGCCGACGGCGCCGACATCCGCGTCTGTTCGTGCGAGAAGTGCGGCGGGCCGCGCGCGCTCTGCCTCGAGCACGCGCGAAATCACTGAGCTGGCGGGCGACCACGCCGGGCAGGGGCGCGGCTCCGTGTCGCTGAATCAGGGGCACTCGTTCGCGCACGCCAGATAGGCGACGCACTGCGGCTGACTGCTGCACGCGGAGGCGACCATGCCGGATGCCGCGTCGCACTGCGCTCCGGGCGCCGTGTACGTGTTCACACAGGTCTGACAGCCCTGCGACGTGGCGCTGCCGGGGCTCGCGCAGTAGTCGTCCGGGGCGGAGCACGCGTTGGTGCACGGACCGCCGTTGCACAGGCACGCCGCGGCGTCGGCGAAGAACTGCGACGACCCGGCCGCGTTGTCCGTCTGGCAGCACGAGTAGCACCCCTGCCCGAGCGAGGCGCACGCCCCTGCATCGGGACCGCCCGATCCCGGCGCGTCGCTTCCTGCGTCCGCCGGCCCTCCACTCGACGAGGAGCCGGCGCTCGCGAGATCGCACGCCGACGAGCACTGTGAGGTGAGGCACATGACGAGCCCGTTCGCGTCGAGCCGTTCATCCTGCGTGTAGCCGGCCGCGCACTGCGACGGGCAGTCGGCGGAGGCGTCCGCGCGCAGGCACGCCAGCTCACATTCCAGGTACGACACGCATCCCGGCACGCCATTGGGTCCGACCAGGGGATCCTGCGCGCAGCTGCACCATTGCCCCCGCGTGGGTTGCGAGCACCGCTGCTCGGTGCACGCGTCGCAGGCGGCCGTCCCGATGTAGGGCTGAACGCAGGCGCTCGCGTCCTGGGTGGGCGCGCCGCTGCTGCTGCCGGACGCGCCCGAGCCGCTCGTCGACCCGGAGCTGCTCGTCGATCCCGAGCCGCTCGATCCCGACGAGGACCCTGTCACGCCGTCCGCGTCCGGACCGGCATCCAACGCGCCCAGCTCCGACACCCGGCCTCCGCAGTCGAGCGCCACGACGCCGAGGCGTCAGGGCTTCCGGAGGAGGATGGTCGCCCGCATGCTTCACCGGGCCCAGGCGAGAGTGACGTCGATCAGATCTCCAGGACGATCTTCCCGAACGTCGCGTTGGACTGCATCCGGCGGTGGGCGTCGGCGGCCTGCGCGAGCGGGAGGACGCGGTCGACGACGGGGCGCAGCACGCCGCGCGCGAACAGCGGCGCGAGGTGGCGCTCGAGCGCGCGCGCCGCGAGGATCTTCTCCTCGAGCGGGCGGGTGCGCAGGACGGTGCCGCGCAGCTCGGCGCGCTTTCGCATGAGGCGAGGCAGGTCGACCTCCGCGTGGCCGCCGCCCATCGTCCCCACGACGACGATGCGTCCGCGCGGCGCCAGGCAGGCGAGGTCCTCGGCGACGTAGCCGCCGCCCACGAGCTCGAGCACCACGTCGACGCCGCGGCCGCCGGTCGACGCGAGCACCGCGTCGGCGAAGCGCCCGCCCTCGACGACGACCGCCTCGTCGAGCCCGAGCTCGCGCGCGCGCCCGAGCTTCTCGGCGGTTCGCGCCGTGCCGACGACGCGCGCGCCGACCGCCCTGGCGATCTGCACGCCCGCGGTGCCGACGCCGCTTCCCGCCGCGTGCACGAGCGCCGTCTCGCCCGCCGACAAACGGCCCTGGTCGACCATCGCGTCCCACGCCGTCAGGAACGCCTCCGGGACGGCGGCCGCGTCGACGAACGACATCCCTTCCGGCATCCTAGCCAGCGTCCGCGCGTGCACGACCAGCTGCTCGGCGTAGCCACCGCCGCCCACGACGCCGAAGACGCGGTCGCCGCGCGCGAGCTCGGTCACGCCCTCGCCGACCGCCTCCACCTCGCCGGCGATCTCCAGGCCCGGGATGTCCGCGGGCGCGCCCGGCGGTGCGGGGTAGGCGCCCATGCGCTGCAGCAGATCGGCGCGGTTCACGGCCGTGGCGCGCACGCGCACGCACACCTCGCCGCGTTCGGGCTCGGGCGGGGGCAGGTCGCGCAGCTCGAGCACCTCCGGCCCGCCCGGCTCACGGATCACGATGGCACGCATGGGCGGCGAGAGTAGCGCTATACGTGCCGGCGCGATGAAGGTGTCCCGTCCCGTCGTCCGCAGCTTCAAGTGGCCGCACCTCGACGCCGCGGCGGCGTGGGTCCGCGCCGGGGGTCATGCCGTCGTGTGGCTGGCTCCGCGCAAGGCCCGGCTGATCTTCGCCAGGCCGCCCGAGGGCGACGAGCACGACCTGGGCTGGTGGTCGGTGCTCGACCTGGGCCGTTCGGCGTACGAGGTGGAGCGGCGCGGCCCGTTCGCGGGCATGGCGTACATCCGCGTGCCGCACGACTGCTACGCCATCGTGCGCGACCGCGCCTTGCGCGATTCGGTCCACCCGGCGCCCACGCGAACGATCGAGCTCGATTGCCTGAGCTGCGGCGCGTGCTGCCGGGCCAACCGCGTCGAGCTGGAGGACGAGGACGTCGCGCGCTTCGAGCGCGCGGGACGCGGCGAGCTCGCCCGGCCGCCGTATGCCCGCCGCGACGACGGCTCGGTCGTCCTCGTGCTGCGCCGGGACAAGCGCTGCAAGCACCTGGAGGACGACAACCGCTGCGCGATCTACGACATCCGTCCGGACGCGTGCAGCACGTTCCCGGTCGCCAGCGAGTGCTGCCTGTCGTCTCGCGAGGAGGAGCTCGGCATCGTCGACGGCGCGACGGCGTGAACGGCCTCGGGGCCCGCTGCGGCTCGCCCGTCACTCCACGCAGACGAGCGACCGCCCCATGCGCGCGACGCGAAAGTCGGGCGCGGGGCACGAGGCCTTGCACACCGCGCCCGTGCACGTCGGGTCGCTCGAGCGCGGCAGCGCGTAGCTGCAGCCGCCGGGGCCGCACGACCACTCGATGCCGGTGTCCGGATCGCGTCCGCTGGCGGTCGGGGCGGCCAGCACGCACGCGCCGGTCAGGTTGACGAAACCCGCAGGGCACTGGCCGGCGACCGGGCACACGTTGTCGTGACGGGGGCTGTGATCCGGACACGCCGGGGCGCAGGTGCCGAGGATGCTGTCGAGCACCAGGGCCCCGGGGCACGTCGTCTCGCCGCGCTCGCGCGGAGGGCGCTTGCCCTGCTCGCGCTCCTTCGGCTCGGCATCGACGGCGACGGCCTCCTGCAGCCACGTCGAGAGCGTCTTCTCGTGGATCCACGCGTAGCCGCCGTCGCCCCAGCGCGGTCCCCAGCTGTTGTGCGCGAGGAAATACATGTCGTGCGGCAGCCGCGCGTACCCGGCGAGCACGAGCGCGTGGCCGGCGTCCGCGCCGGCCGACTTGGTGTAGTGCGGGATGTAGCGTGCGCCCGGCCGCCCCCTGGGGACGAAGGCGGTCGGCAGCTCCAGCGTCACGATGACGTCCTGCCCGGCGGCGATCTTCGCCGCGAGCGCGTCTGGATCGGCCTTGCCCAGGTACTCGGCCTCGGTGAACTCGCCGACGGGGGACGCCTCGACGCGGCGCGCGCGCGCGTCGTCGACCGGCTTGCCGCAGCCGACGCGCGGCGGTTTCGCGTACTCCGAACACGGCACCCACTCGACCGCCTCGGCCACGTTGAACGGCCACTGCCACTCGCTCCCCAGCGCGAGGCCGATGTTGGACGTCAGCGACGTGCCCACGTGCGGCGAGTGGTAGCGAGACCAGATCTCCATCACGCTGACCGGCGTGACGCGGCCGCTCCAGCGCGCCAGCGCGTGATCGAGCGCCGTCGCGGTGGCGAACGCCGTGCACGCGGGCGCGCTGCCCTGATCGCGCACCGGGCCCTCGGTGCCGTCGCGCCGGTGGTCGACGACCGCGGGCAGCAGGGAGGGGTCGCGCGCCAGAAGCTTGCGCGTGACGAGCGCCGCCGCGCCGCCCCCGCCGCTGGACCCGAACAGCAGGGCGTGCGCGCACGCGAGCGGCGCGATCTCCGATCCGGTCCATACCGCGCGGCACGGATGGCCGGCGAGATCGGCGGTGGACGGGGCCTCGGCCGGCGCCTCGTGGTCGGCGAGCGACGGCAGGTCGGGGAGCGGCGGCGCCGGCAGGCGCGCGGCGCGCACCGGGGGGGGCCTGCGCGCGGGCGATCGATCGAGCGCCGCGGCGATCGCCGGTCCCGCGTCGCCGGCCGACGGCGAGCCGCCGTGGCAGCCGAGGACGGCGGTCGGCGTGAGCGCGGTGGCGGCGAGGAGGACGAGGGCGAGCGGCGGGGCCCGGCGCATCTCAGCTCGCCCAGGGTAGCGCGTCGGCGGCGCCGAGGACCTCGACGTCGTGGAATCCGGCGTAGTCGATGTGTCGCACGCCGTCGGAGCGCACGCTGACCACGTCGACGAAGCGGGCATTGTACACGATGTCGTCCAGCCGGTACGTGTAGCGCGCGTGGATCTGCTGGCCGAGCGTCTCGTCGAGGCCGGTGAAGGACAGGAAGATCTCCGCCTCCTTCGCGCGCAGCCGCTCGAGGGCGCGCGTGCCTCCGAACAGGGGGCTCGTCTCGTCGATGCGGTGCATCGCCATCCAGCTCAGCGCGAAGAACGCCGTGCGGTCGCGTACGAGGAGCAGCTCGTGCGGGATGCGGATCCGGTCGCCCTCGGTCGTCGTCTCCAGCATGAGCATCAGCACCCGCAGCTGTCCCTCGACGACCATGTTGCCGCGCCAGTTGGCGAGGCGGAAGACGAGGTGCGGCACGCCGTCGCGCAGCTGCACGACCGCCTTGTCGCTGAAGAGGATGCGCGCCGTGGGGCGGGCGAACTTGGCGAACGTGACGCCGGTCACGAGCGCGATACCGAGCGTACCGACGAGCGCCTCGACGACGACCACGACGTGTCCGTAGCGCGTGGCCGGCGCCATCGCGCCGTAGCCGATCGTCGCGAACGTCTGCACGCTGAAATAGAACGACTCCTCCACGCTGCCCGGCGCGACGTTCGTGATGCACCCCGGCTGCGCGGCGTAGAGCGACGCGAACACGAGATTCGCCCCGAGCCACGCGCACGCGACGTACGCGAAGAACTGCCACCACGGAAGCGCAAGGACCCGGTGGTACAGGTCCTCGAACAGCGACGCGCGCTGGCCGTGGGCGCGCACGACGGTCCGCGCGCGCGGGTTCGGCCGAAAGCGGATCGCCTTGCGCGGGCCGCTCGTGCTCACTTCCGGTTCTTCTTGTCGTTCTTCTTCGCCCCGCTCTCGGACGCATTGCCGGGCGAGGGCGCCGGCTGCGACGCGAGCAGCGCCTCGAGGCGCTCCCGCGCGTAGTCCACGGTGGCGGGATCCTTGGCCGCCGCGGCGACGACGGCGCGGCCCGTCTCGTCCTCGAGCGCCAGCAGCGCCTGCCCCACGCTCACGACCGCCGCCGCGATGTCGTCGTCGGCCGCGGTCGCGCGGTACATGGCGAAGAACTGGCGCAGCGTCGGCAGCTGGTCCGGCCCCGCCACGACGGCCAGCGCGGCGGCTGCGTCCTTCACGTCGTCGTCGGTGTCGGCCGGATCGAGCAGGTGGGCCGCCAGCAGCGACGCCGCGCCCCGCTCCTTCATGGCCCCGAGCGCCTGCGCGATGGGCCCGACCGGCGGCGGGCGCAGCACGTCGTGCAGGTAGTCGTAGTGGCGCTCGAGCGCCGCCTCCATGTAGCTCGCGCCGTTGCGCCGGGCGGCGAGCGCCTTGCGCGCGACGACGAGCAGATCGGGGCTGGTGCGCGGATCGCTCGCCAGGTCGACCAGCGTCTTGGTCGCCGTCTCGTCCTCGAGCGAGGAGAGCTCGCGAAGCAACAGCTTCTGGGCCTCGACGAGCTGCGGGTCGTCCGCGAGCACGGCGGACGCGAGCTGGTCGGCGAGCGGCTTGGCGTCGGCCGGCGTGCCGTGCAGGTGTTCGCCGTCGACGTTTACGACGCACGCCTCGACGGGCTCGCCGAGGTCCGCCTCCGAGAGGACGCCGCCCGTTTTGGCGTCGAGCTCGGTCACCTTTCCCTGCTCGTCGCAGAGGACCACGCCCCCGGCGGCGGCGTCGCCCCCGAGGAAGTCGGCCCCGTGCGAGTGCACCCAGGCGAGCTTCCCCTTCCCGGCGCCGAACCCCATCGCCAGGCGGAAGTAGGTCGCGTACCAGCGGCCGTCGGCGAGCGCGGCGCCGGCGTCGGTCCCCTCCGGGCGCGCGTAGATGCGCGTCTTGTCCTCGGCGTTGGCCACGGCAGGCAGCGGCGCGCTGCCCGACGGCATCAGCTTCGGCGTGCCCGGCAGCTCGCGCATGGGGACCGAGAGCGCGGTCGCCTTGTTCTGCGACGCCTGCCGGATGCGGTCGTCGAAGCGGACGAAGCCCACCTGCCCGAACCAGAGCGACCCGCCCTCGGTCCAGGCGCGGCTGGTCTGCTGCCGCAGCGTCACGCGTGCGGTCTCGTCGCCGTTGGCGAGGTCGATGACCGACACGTACTGTCCCGCCCAGGGCACGAACGCGAGCCCCGCGAGCACGGCCGGCGCGCCCAGCGGCTTGTCGGTCTCGATCTGACGCACCACCTGCCCGTCGTGCCCGACCGCGAGCAGGACGCTGCCGGTGTTGCCCGCGCGGCGGAAGGTGACCACCGTCACCGTCCCGTCGTCGCCCGCGCCGAGCAGCGGCAGCCCACCGGTCGGCCGGCGCCAGAGCACGCTGCCGGTCTTCGCGTCGAGCGCGAGCACCTCGCCGCCGCCCGAGGCGACGACGACGCTTCCTGCGACCGCGGGGCGCGCATCGAGCGGGTGGGCGAACGTCCACTTCGACCCGCCGCCGAGCGGCAGTCCAATCAGCTTGTCGGTGTGTCCGGCGACGCCGATGACCACGTCGGCCGAAGGCGCGATGGGCGCGCTGCCGACGCGCTGCCACACGTGGCCGATCGACACGCCGCCGTCGTCGGTCCAGTTGGTCGAGAACAGGTCGAGCTTCGTCTGGCCTCCGCCGCACGCGACGAGAGCCGCCGTCGCCGCCAGCGCCGCCCCGAGCATCCGCGCGCGCTTCATCGTCCGCCTCCTGCCCCACCCGGCGGCGGCTCCGCCGTCGACGAGCCGGGCGAGCCGCTCGTCGCGAGCACCGCCTGGTCGATGGCCTGCTTGACGCGCTGCGACCACGTCTTGGGCCACTTGGTCTGCACCTCGCGCAGAAAGCGATTGGCCTCGCCCGTGCCGAGCTCGCGCACGCGGCCGACGATCTTGACCTTGAGGTCGTCGCTCACGTCGCTGGCCGGGCGGAAGAGCACCTCGTCGAGGCCGCTCGTCACGACGTCGAACGGCACGCTCCCGAGCTTGCCCGCCAGGCGATCGCACTCGTTGCCGGCGCAGAGCTGTCCGATCGAGGCCGCCGCCTCGGCGATCTTGTGGTCGAGCGCGACGAACAGGTCGCCGACGGCGTCCTTGGCCTTCATGTTGCCGAGGCCCGTCGCGGCCAGGCCGCGGACGCCGGGATCCGGATCGGACAGCGCGAGGCGCAGCGCCCGCACCGCCGCCGGGCCGCGCGTGCGCGCCAGAGCCTGCACGGCCGCGCGTCGTAGGCCGCCGTTGCGGTGGCGGGCGTACCAGGCGAGCGCCTCGCTGGCGCCCTCGTTCTCGGTGTCGCCGAGCGTGTCGATGGCCGCCTGCGTCAGCGGCAGCGACATGCCCTGCTGCAGCAGCTTCACGACGGCGGGCACCGCGGGGGCGCCGGCCCTGGCCGACGTGCGCACGTCGTCGAGCGCGCTCTTCACCTGGGCCGGGTCGCCGCTCTGCAGGCGCTTGATGGCGTCGGCCGGGAGCGGGATGGCCCGGGGCGCGTCGGCTGCGGGCGCGGCCCTGGGCGGCCTGGCGGCGGCGGATCGTTCCACCGCCGCGAGGGCCAGGGCGGCGCCCAGCAGAGCCGCAAAGGGACGGACTCTCATGGCGCGGATGCTCGCGCCGCGCGGGGGGGCGTGTAAAGGGCAGGCGAACGCCGGCAGGCGCGGCGCGTCGCCCCCGGTCAATCGCCGCAGGCGAGGCCGATCTTCTCGGTCTTGCCGTCGATCGTCAGGTCCGCGCTCGGGCCGCCCAGGTACGCGATGATGGTCGTCTGCAAGTTGGCGCCGGTGATGTCGCCCGTCGACTGCCCGCTGACCGACAGGCATGCGACGCCGACCGACTGGGAGTAGCGTGAGCCGCGTGGAGCATCAGGAACGCACCCGGCAGCGGGAAGTGCACTGGGTGGTCCGCGGCGGGGTCGCGCGGACGCCCGACGGCACCGCCCACCCCATCGACGTCGACCCCGTCGTGGTCGGGCGCGAGCCCGGCGCCGCGATCGTGCTCGCCGACCCGGAGGTGAGCGCCGCGCACTGCGAGCTGCGCGCGACGCAGGACGGCGTCCTCGTACGCGACCTCGGCAGCACGAACGGGACCTACGTGGGCGCCTTCCGCGTGCACGAGGGGGTGGTGACGACCCCCACCGCCGTGACGGTCGGCCGCACGACGCTGCTCGTCGAGCCGAGCGGCGAGCGGCGCGTCGACGTCGGCTGGGCGGACGGCTTCGGGCCGCTGGTCGGCCGAAGCCCGCGCATGCGGCGCGTGTTCGGGGTGCTCGAGCGGATCGCGCCCACGCCCCTGTCGGTGCTCCTCCTCGGCGAGACCGGCACGGGCAAGGAGGGGGTCGCCAAGGCCATCCACGAGGCGAGCCCGCGCAAGGGAAAGCCGTTCGTCGTCGTCGACTGCGGCAGCATCCCGCCGACGCTGGCCGAGAGCATCCTGTTCGGGCACGAGAAGGGGGCGTTCACCGGCGCCGACCAGCGTCGCAAGGGGGCGCTCGCCGAGGCCGACGCGGGGACGCTGTTCCTCGACGAGCTCGGGGAGCTGCCGCTGGACTTGCAGCCGAAGCTGTTGCGCGCGCTCTCGGAGAAGCAGGTGAAGCGGGTCGGCAGCAGCGCCTTCGAGCCGATCGACGTGCGCGTGCTGGCCGCGACGCGGCGCGACATCTCCGCCGAGATGAACGCGGGCCGCTTCCGCAGCGACCTGTATTTCCGCATCGCGCAGGTGCGGGTCGAGCTGCCGCCGCTGCGCGATCGCACGGGCGACATTCCGCTGCTCGTGCAGGACGTCTGCAAGCGCGCCGGCCGCGCCGAGCAGGCGGCGGCGGTCGTCGGGTGGATCGAGCAGAACCTGGCCGCGCACGACTGGCCGGGCAACGTCCGCGAGCTGGTCAACGTGGCGTCGGTCGCCGCCATGCTGGCCGACACGCCGGGCGCGATCGACGACGTGCTGGCGCTCGCGCGCGATCAGGGCGACCCGGCGCGCCAGCCCATCACCGCGTTCGCGGAGGCCAAGCGGCAGGCGCTGCTCGATTTCGAGCGCAGCTACTTCGCGGCGCTGCAGGCGGCGGCGGCCGGCAACATCAGCGAGATGGCGCGCCAGAGCGGCATGGAACGCCACCACGTGCGCGCCTACCTGCGCAAGCACGGGATCGGGTCGAAGGGCTGAGCGCCTGCGCGCCGTGTCGACTCTCGACGGCGCGGTCGTCGGGGGCCGCGGCGCCGTGCTGCGGTCGGGACGTGGGCGAGGACGTGCGACAAATCGGTCGTCCCGCGGCTCCGCGCGCTATCGCGTCGCGCCGTCCATGGTTCAGGATCGGAGCCCTCCCGAGGCCCGCTTCGATGGGATCGACGCCCGCCCTCTCCGGCGCATCGTACGCGGAGACGCTCTCCGCGCCGCGCGTGGCGCACGAACCGCCGCGGCCGCGCGCGGGCACGCAGCTCGCCGACACGCTCGATCGCGACGCGCCGCTGGCGCGCAAGGAGGCGGCGGCCGCCCAGATCCGCTTCCGTCGCGCCCTCACGGCCGGCTACTCGATGTGGCTCGCGTTCCTCGTCATCGACTGGGAGGTGGTGCGCCACCTGCAGGCGGGGCGCTTCGTCGACTTCGTGGCGTTTCGCGCGTTCGTCATCGTGGCGGCGCTGCCCATCCTCCGAAGGCTCTACCGCAGCCCGCCGCCATCGCAGCGCGTGCTCACGGCGCTCGACCTCTTCATCTACCTGTCGTCCGCGATCGCCATCGGCCTGATGTGCGTCGAGTTTCGCGGGCTGGCCAGCCCGTACGCGAGCGGCCTCTGTCTCGTGCTGCTCGCGCGCACCGTGACCGCGCAGGATCCGTGGCGGCGTGGCCTGTGGCTGAGCGGCGTGCCGGTCGCGGGGTACTACGCCATCCTGTTCGGCTCCGCGCTGTTCTCGCCGCGCGTCGCCGCGCAGCTGCACGACGCCTCGGCCCTGACGACGCTCGCCCTCAACTCGGCGTACATCCTGGGGACCTACGCGTTTCTCGTCATCGGAGGGCACGTCGTGTGGTCGTTGCGCCGGCAGATCTTCGAGGCCCGGAGCATCGGCCGCTACCGTCTGAAGCGCAGGCTCGCGTCCGGCGGCATGGGCGACGTCTGGGTGGCGTACCACGAGGGGCTCGAGCGCGACGTCGCGGTGAAGATCCTCCGCCCCGAGGCGCAGGAGAAGAACGACGACGCGGTCGTCCGCTTCGAGCGCGAGGTGCGTGCGACCGCCGAGCTCGCGCACCCGAACACCGTCCGCGTCTTCGACGGCGGCACGACCGAGGACGGCCTCTGGTATTACGCCATGGAGCTGCTCGAGGGAGAGGATCTGGCGAGCCACGTGGGGCGGCTCGGCCCGATGTTGCCGGCCCGCGCGATTCACGTGCTCGGGCAGGCGGCGCGGGCCCTCGGCGAGGCGCACGAGCGCGGCATCGTTCACCGCGACGTCAAACCGGAGAACCTGTTTCTCACCTCGCTCGGCGGCGAGCACGATTTCGTGAAGGTGCTCGACTTCGGCATCGCCAAGGTGGTCAACGTCGACGCGTCGATGACCCGCACCGGCTGGGTGCTCGGTACGCCGGCGTACATGTCGCCGGAGGTCGCGTCGGGCAAGGAGGCCGACGCGCGCTCGGACGTGTACGCGCTCGGGGCGGTGCTCTACTTCCTGCTGTGCGGCGAGCCGCCGTTCGAGGCCGAGCACGCGGCGACCGTCCTCGTGGCGCACGTGCACGAGATGCCGGTGCCGCCGTCGGTGAAGCTCGGACGGCCGCTGCCGGACGACCTGGAGGCCGTGGTGATGCGCGCGCTCCGCAAGGACCCGGCGGACCGCTACGCGTCCGCGTCGGAGCTCGCCCTCGCGCTCGCCGAGTGCAAGCTCGCTGGCAAGTGGACCTTCGGGGAGGCGACGTACGTGGCGAGGCGCAGCAGCCGGCCGCCGCCCCCCGCGGGGCTCGACCCGCTGAAGCTCGGCAGCTCGCGCCGCGCGTCGCGCTGATCAGGGCCGGGTCACGTCGAGGAACAGGCAGTAGCCCGTCGCGTCGCGCGTGATGCCGGCGCGCGCCGGGGGGGGAGACAGCACCGTCGACAGGCGCAGCATCGCGCCCTCGTCACGGTAGTGCAGCGACCAGCCGAGCACGTAGTCCATGACCCACGTCGAATCGGGCGCCTCGACGAGGTTGCCGAGCAGCAGCCGCCCGCCGTGGCGCAACCTGCCGTACAGGATCTGCGTGAGCCGCGCCGCGACGGGATCGGGCAGGTAGTCGTAGAGTCCTGCCGTGTACACGAGATCGAGGTCGGCGAGCACCGCGTCGACGACGCGGTGGTCCTCCGGCGACTGCGGCTTGAGCAGCTGGCGCACCGAGAAGTGCAGGCAGCTCACGGTCACCGGCAGCAGCCCCCGCTGCCGCTCGACGAGCAGGCGAGTCAGGCGCCGGTGCGCGGTCTCGTGCGCGTTGACGTCCTGATCGAGCAGGATGAGCTCCACCGGCCGGTTCACCTCGGGCGTCCCATCGAAGAGGCGGGCCAGCTCGATCGCCGGACCGGCCGCGAGCGACAGGACGCGCGCGGGCGCGTCGCCCGGGGCGCGCACGACGTCGCGCACGGCGTCGCGCATGACGAGCTCGCGCGCCACGACGGCGCGGCCGAGCGTGTAGTTCTGAGCCACCGAGTGCAGCAGCCGTCCGAACAGGCCGTCGCCGGCCTTCTCGCGCGCGAAGTAGAGCTCCATCATGCGAAAGTCGCCCGCATAGCCGAGCGGCTTCTCGTACGCCCTGCGGTGCAGCGGGCACGCCATGAGCAGCGGCATCAGCGCGGACGTCGCGTAGCTGCGCGCCAGCGCCCTCGCTCGCTCGTCGAGCGACCGGCTCCGCTCGTGCAGCTCGGCGATCGCGCCATAGTACGAGGCGCCCCAGCGCGCGCGCAGACCCTCGAAGAGCTCCTCCTCGCGTTCCGTCCGGCGCAGCGGGTCGTCGTGGTCGGCTCGCTCGAACTCCTCCATTTCGAGGCGGGCGTCCTCCAGCAGCTGGCGCAGGTCGGAGACCGAGGCGCGCCACCGCGCAGGGAGCCGCTCGCGCTGCTCGCGCAGGATGCTCAGGCGCCCCTCGAGCGTCGCCTCGAGCCGCAATCGGTGCGTGTCGAGCGTGCCGGAGTCGAAGCGAGCGCCGATGCGGCCGGGCGTGGCATGCACGACCGTCGCCGTGCCCGACCAGATGGACCGATCGCCGAGGAGGATCTCCATCTGCTCGAGCGTGGTGCCCGGCTCGAGCGAGGGCTCATCGGCCTCGGCCGCGAAGCCCGCGGTCCCCAGATCGACGACCGGCAGCGGTCCGAGCTCGACGCCGTCGCAGCGGAAGCGGCACACCAGCCCGACGGCGAGATCGGCGGCCAGCAGACGCGCGGGGCGGAAGTGCACGGCGTTGCCGGCGCCGCCGGAGAAGTCGGCGTGCTGCGCGGGCGCGCCGGAGCGAGGGGGGATGGTCGACGGCCGCCTTGGAGGTGGAGGGGCCGAGGGGGGAGGTGGAGCGGACGAGGGGCGTGCCGGTGCGTTCATTCTGCACGTAGTCTAGCCGGCGGGCTGGTCGGTGTGAGCGCTCCGAGCGGGGTCTTCGTGACGAGAATCAATGCCCTCGCGCCAGCCACACGGCGGCGCCGCCGGCGCCGGCGAGCAGCGACGCCAGGAGCACGACGAGCAGGACCGGCATCAGCGGTCGCCTGGGCAGGCCGGGGAGGTCCGCGCGAACGTCGACGTCGCCGTCTTCGCGGACCTCGGACGGCCTCGACGCGCCCCCCTCCTCGACCGACTGGAGCGTCGCCACCGGAATCGCGGAGCCGGGCGGCGGCGCGCGCAGCGGGGGCTCGATGCGCAGCGTCGCACCACGCGTGGCGGTCGCCGCGGGCCGGGCAGACGCCTCCATCGTGGTCGGCAGCGTCGTGCCGCGTGGCGAACGGGGGCTGAGCTTCTCCAGCTCCTCGCCGAGCAGCGCGAGCAGCCGGCGGTGCAGGCCCGCGAGCTCGGCGCCGCAGATCGCCTCGACGTGCTGCGAGACGACGTGCGGCGGCGCCGGCGGGATCGCGTGCTCGAGGGCGCGCGCGAAGGCGAGCGCGGTCTGGAAGCGGTCGGCGAGCGGCCGCGCGAGCGCGTGCTGGAGCAGCGCGTCGACGTCCGGGCCACACTCGGGCGCCACGCTCGAGGGCGGCGGGATCGGCCCCGTCGCCACGCGCCTCATCTCGTCGAAATCGTCGTCGCCGCGGAACAGGCGCGCCCCGGTGAGCGCCTCCCAGAGCACGACGCCGGCGGCGAACACGTCGCTTCGCCGGTCGAGCGGCTGCCCGTCGGCCTGCTCGGGCGACATGTACGCGCACTTGCCCTTGATGACGCCGGCGCGCGTGCGCGCCCCGCGGCTCGTCGCCTTGGCGATGCCGAAGTCGATGACGCGGCTGGCGCCGTCCACGCCCACGATGACGTTCTGCGGGCTGACGTCGCGGTGCACGATGCCGAGCGGCTGGCGTCGGATGTCCACCGCCTCGTGCGCCTCGTGCAGGCCCGTGAGCGTGTCGGTGAGGATGCGGGAGACGATCGCGAGCGGCAGTCGCTTGCCCGCCTCCTTCGCCTGCCGGAGCAGCTGCGAAAGCGACACGGACTCGACGTAGTCCATGACCAGAACGACCTCGTCGTCATGGCGCACGACGTCGATGACCGGCACCACGTTGGGGTGGCGCACGCTCGAGGCCAGGCGCGCCTCGTCGAGCAGCATGGCCGTGAACTCGCGGTCGCTGGTCAGCTGGCGATGCACGCGCTTGAGCACGACCAGGCGCTCGAAGCCGGCGGCGCCGCGGTAGACGGCGATTCCGACCGTGGCCGTGCCGCCGGACGCCAGCTCCACGAGTTGCTCGTAGTTGCCGACGCGCTGCCCGGGCGCGAACGTGACGTTGGCGGCCACGGGTGCCGATTATGCACCACGCGCTCGTCGGCGCGTGGCCCTGCTGGCCGGGGTCGGCACGGGCTATCCTGGCGGACGGGATGTTCGAGTCCGCCGAGCTGGGCCACCTCGTCGAGGAGCCCGACTACGAACGGGAGGTGCCCGCCCTGCGCGCGCCTCCGCCGATTCGCACGACATGTCCGATTGCCTGAACGACGACACGGTCGCCGCGCTGCTCGAGCAACGGCTGGGCGCGAGCGCCATTCGGCAGCTGACCGAGCACATCGACCGATGCGGGGAGTGCCGCGCGCTGGTCGCGGAGGCCGTTCGCAGCGTGGAGCAGCCGTCCGGCGGCCGCTTCGGTCGCTACGAGATCCTCGAGTGCATCGGCGCGGGCGCCATGGGGATCGTGTATCTGGCGCGCGACCCCGATCTCGGGCGCAAGGTCGCGCTCAAGTTGCTGCGCCCCGACCCGTCTGCGGCGACGTCGCAGGACGCGCCCGCGCGACTGCTGCGCGAAGCGCAGTCGATGGCGCGCCTCTCGCACCCGAACGTCATCACCGTCTACGAGGTCGGTGCGTTCGGCGACGAGGTCTTCCTCGCCATGGAGTTCGTCGAGGGCACCACGCTCGGCGAGTGGATGCAGGCGCCGGGGCGGTCGTGGCGCGACGTGCTCGCCGTCTTCCGTCGCGCCGGCGAGGGGCTGGAGGCGGCGCACGCGGCCGGCCTGGTGCACCGCGACTTCAAGCCGGACAACGTGCTGGTCGGCGTCGACGGGCGCGTGCGCGTCACCGATTTCGGTCTCGCGCGCGCCGCCGACGGTCCCGCACCGCCCACCGGCGGTGCCGACGACGGCTCCACGCCGCCGCTCGACGCGAGCGTGACTCGAACGGGCACGCTCGTGGGGACGCCCGCCTACATGGCGCCGGAGCAGCTCGCCGGCCGCCCTGCCGACGCGCGGTCGGACGTCTTCAGCTTCTGCGTCGCGCTCTACGAGGGGCTCTACGGCGAGCGCCCGTTCGCCGGGGTGACGCCGCAGGAGCTCGCACGGGCCATCGAGCTGGGGGACGTCCGCAAGCCGCCGTCCGCGGCGCGCGTACCGTCCTGGCTCGGGCGCGTCGTGCTGCGGGGTCTCGAAGCCCGGCCCGAGAGCAGGCCGTCCGACATGCGCGCGCTGCTCGGTGCGCTCGAGGGCGGAGCGGCGCGGGCGCGACGGCGGCGCGCCGCGGCGGCGCTGGCGGCGATGGCCTGCGTCTCGATCGCCGCGATGGCGTCGAGCCGCCTCTCGCTCCGGTCGAGCGTCGCGCCGGCGCCTGCGGCCCGGCCGACGTCGATGGACGCGCTGCCGATCCCGTCGTCCACGAGCGCCGAGGCGCTGCGCACCTACCGGCGAGCGCTCCAGCGAATGCGCGACGGCGACTGGGCGGAGAGCGACCTGCGACGCGCGACGGAGCTCGACCCGGCGCTCGCGGCGGCGCACCTGCGGTTCGCGGTCACCGAGTTCTGGGAATACCCGACGCAGGCGCGAGAGCACCTCGCGGCGGCGGCCGACGAGAGCGCATCGCTGAGCGACCGCGATCGGCTGCTGCTCCGGGCGGCGCAGGCGTGGATGCAGACCCAGCCGGCCGATTCGGCCGCGTACGCGCGCCTGCTCGACGTCGCCATCGACCGCTATCCGCTCGACGCGGAGCTCACGTTCTACGCCGCGGCGGCGCACGACGAGACCGGCGACCGCGCCGGCGCCGTGCGTCTCTACGATCGCGCCGTCGCGCTCGACCCGGCGTTCGGCTCGGCGTACCGCGCCAAGGCCGAGGACCTCGCGTACGGGGGCGACTTCGACGGCGCGCTCGCGGTGCTCGACGCCTGCATCGGCAGCGCGCCGGGAGCTTCCAGCTGCATCGCGGAGCGCGCGTGGATCGAGGAGCGCGACGGCGACTGCGACCGCGTCGAGCAGGACGCCCGGCGCCTGATGGCCCACGATCCGACGGCGGACACGCCGTACTGGATCCTCGCGCTCGCCGCCTATGCCGAGGGGCAGCCCATCGAGGCCGTGCGCGAGATCCTCGACCAGCGCGCCGCCCGCGTCGCGCCGGCGCTGCGGCCCCGGTACGAGCTTTGGCACCAGTGGGCGCTCGACGTGCTCTCGGGTGACTTCGACGCGGCGCGCGGCCGCGCGGCCGAGCTCGAGCGCAGCGCGGCGCTCGACGCCGATCGCCGCCTGCACGCGCGCGCCGCCTTCTGGTCGGCGACCGCCCTGCTCGAATCGGGGCGCGACGCCGGCGCGGCCCGCGCGGCGCGAGACTTCCTCCAGCGAAAGGAGGCGTGGTTGGCCGAGGCGCGCGCCGACGACTTCGCCCTGCTGCGCGACCCCACCCCGATGCTGCTCGCGGCCGAGCGGCGGGGCGGGCTGCTCTCGCCGGCCGATTTCGACGCGCAACGCTCGGCCTGGGCGACGGGCTGGCAGCAGAAGGTCTCGCTCGTCACGCGCCCGCTCGTATGGTTGTACGGCTACGCCGCCGTCGCCGAGTCGCGCGCCGACGCGGACCTTGCCATGGCCGAGCAGCCCGCCTTCGGCTCCGTGCCGGCGTTCACGCCTCGCGCGCTGGGCGACGCGTACGTGGGCACGACGTACTTCCTCGCGGGCCGAAGGGACGAGGCGCTGCCGTACCTGCGGCGGGCGGCTCGGTCGTGCATGGCCCTCGAGAGCCCCGTCGAGCACACCAGGGTGCACCTGGTGCTCGGGCAGGCGCTCGAGTCGCTCGGCCGCCGCGGCGAAGCCTGCGCGGCGTACGCCGTCGTGCTGCAGCGCTGGGGTCGCGCCCGGCCGCGGAGCGTCACCGCGGAGCAGGCGCGCGCGCGCGCCGGCGCGCTCGGCTGTCCGGACGCGCGCGACGCGGGGGCGCCGTGAGCGCAGGAGCGTCGGCCGTGGATTCGCTGTTCGAGCGCGGCCGGCGCGCGTGGCCGACCATCGCGCTCGAGCGCGACGTGTTCGCCCGCCGCGTCGAGGCGCACGCGGCCGACGAGGACCCCGCCGAGGTGCGGGCCGAGGACCTGTACCTGGCGTGCGCCTGCGAGCAGGGCGATGCGCGCGCGCTCGCCGAGTTCGAGGCGCTCTATCTCGCCCAGGTGCCGTCCTTCCTCGCGCGCACGAACCCCTCGGACCGCTTCGTGGACGACGTGCGCCAGCAGCTCCGGGAGCGGCTGTTCGTGGCGCGGAAGATCGGCCAGTACTCGGGGCGGGGCACGCTCTCGAGCTGGCTGCGCGTCGTCACCGTGCGGGTGGCGGCCAACCTTCGGCGCGCGGAGCGACCGCCGGCGCTGGAAGAGGTCATCCCCGCACGCGTCGTCAGCCCGGAGCTCGCCGTGATGCAGCGCCGCTACGGCGAGTCGTTCCGCGTCGCGCTGCGCGACGCCATCGCCGGCCTGGCGCCCGACGAGCGGAGCCTGCTGCGCCTGCAGTACGTCGACGGTCTCAACATCGACCGCATCGCCATCGTGTTCGGCGTCTCGCGCGCGACGATCGGCCGGCGGATGATCGCCGTGCGCGAGCGCGTGCTGCAGGAGACGCACCGCCTGCTCGGCGAGCGACTTCGCGCGACGCCCGACGAGCTGCGCAGCCTCGTACGCCTGCTGCGCAGCCAGCTCGCCGTCAGCTTGAGCGCTCTGCTGCGCGACCCGTGAACCGGCGAGCACGACGAACCCTGATTTCGTCGCGGGTCGCGCCGAGCACGGCGGCGCGCACGCCGGTCGGCGAGGGGAGCTGGACCTCCGCGAACGCGCGACAGAGCGCGGCCGGCGAGCCGTAGCCCACCGTCGAGGCGACGAGGTCCGCCCTCGCGCCCGGCGCCGTCATCAGCGCGGCGGCCACCTGCAGGCGGCGGCGATGCAGCGCGTCGCGCCAGCCGTCGGCGTCGAAGCCGTAGCGCTCGTGGTATGCGGCGACGAGGCGCTGCAGATGCCGGGGCGACACGCCGAGCGCCTGCTCGAGATCGACGACCATCGGCTGGGTGGCGAGATCGGAGAGCAACTGGTCGAGCGCTCGCGACAGCAGCGCGACGTGCACCGGGGTCGGCTCGGCGAGCTGCGGCGCGCGGTGCGCTTCGAGCGGCACCCCGGCGGTGCGCAGCAGCGCCAGCATCGCCGCGAGTCGCGTCGCGCCGTCGTGCACGAGGGGGGTGTCGGCGAGGTCCTCGACGGTCGCGCGCAACCGGGCGAGCTCTCCTCCCGTCAGGCGGCCCCGCCGAGGGTCGGCCACCGCGCCTCCGAGGGTGCCGGGATCCCACTCGAGCGCGAGGCTCGTGAATCGGGAGCCCTCCCGGCGCACGAGGCACGCCCGCCGGTCGGGCAGCAGCGCGAGCCCCCCCGGCTCGAGCCACTGCGCCCCCTCGGGACGATCGAGCCGCGCGCGCCCCTCCAGCACGACGATCAGGTTCGGACGGTCGACGCGGCCCCTGCGCTCGAAGGCGTGGGCGAACAGGCGCTCGTCGCACACGACGTTGCGGTGGCGCACGACGTCCAGCCGGAAGCGCGAGCTCGCCAGGGCGACCGACTCCAGCGCGGCTCCCAGCCGGGGCGCGCGCGAAACGCGGCGCGACGCGACCACGTCCGCGACGGGCGACGGCTCCGGGGCGAGCGACCAGGCGACGGCTGCGGATGCGACCATGCTCCGTCCCTACAGACACGGGCCGGCGCGATCCGTCTCACCGAAATCGTGACGCCGTCCGCCGCCCCTCGCTGCTCGGGCTGACGCTCGACGGCGACGGGCAGGTGCTCGTCGGCGGCCACGTGGTCGAGGTCGGGCGAGGGACGATGTCGGTGTAGCGCGGCGAGCGCGGGCCGGCGCGACACCGCGCGAAAACGACGCGCCTCAGCTCGGAATGCGTCGCGCACCTGCTACGTTGCGCCCGACGAGATGGATGTCCTCGGGAGCACCGACGTCCTGGTCGGCTTCCTCGCCGCGCTCGGCGCGGCGTTCTGCTTCGGGTACGCCGTCGGCCACCACTTCGCGGACCGCCCCTCGCAGCCGCCGCCGGGCCCCGTCGATCCCTCCACCGAGCCCCCGGTGCCGGCGCTCCCCCTTCGCCGCCCGCAGCCGGGGCTGCACACGTTCCGCCTGCGGCGACGCCGCTCCTGAGGGCGTACTTCGCCGCCCGGCGAGGTCTCAGCTGACGGCGCGCTTCGCCTTCTTGGCGGGCTTCTTCTCCGCCTTCTCCTCGGCCTTCTCGGTCCTGGCCTTGGCGGGACCCGGCTTGCCCGCGGCCTTGATGGACCGCGTCAGCAGCTCGGCGAGGTCGATCACCTGCGCGCCGGCGGCCGCGGGCGCCGCCTCCTCGGGCGCCTCGCCGCGCGCCACCTCGCCCGCCTCGATCTTCTCCTCGACCGCCGCGAGCACCGCGCTGCGGTACTCGTCCGGGTGCTTGGCGGCGTCGAACGGGCCGCTCAGCTCTTCCACGAGGTGCAGCGCCAGCTGCTTCTCGCGCGGGCTCGGGGGCTTCTGCTCGGCCGGCGCGATCTCGTCGCCCGCCACCAGCTCCTCGGCGAAGCGCATCATGTCGAGCGAGAACAGCCGCCCTCGCGGCCGCACGAGCGCCAGGCGCGTGCGCGTGCGGAGCTTCACCTTGGCGAGGGCCACCTTCTTCGTCTGCTCGAGCACGGAGCGGAGCAGGTCGTAGCCGCGGACGTTCTTGCTGCCGGGGCCGACCCAGTAGCTCTTCTCGATGTAGGCCAGGTCCACCTCGAGCGGGTCGACGAACTCCACGATCTCGATCGTGCCGCCGGTGTCCTCGCCCTCGAGCTTCGCCAGCTCCTCCTTGGTGAAGAGGGCATACTCGCCCTTGGCCACCTCGTAGCCCTTGCCGATCTCCTCCCAGGCGAGGTCCTTGTTGCACTTGGGGCAGCGGCGCACCAGGTTGATGCGCGTGCCGCACTCCCTGTGCAGCTGATGGAACTGCGGCGTCAGATCCTTGGTGGCCGTGTAGAGCTTCGTCGGTATCGTCACCAGGCCGAACGCGATTTCACCGGACCAGAACGCGCGCATCCGAATCTCTCCCGTGAGCTGATGGCCAATACGACGAAACGAGGCGCGCGCAAGCCGAGCCCCGCGACCAGTGAACGCCTGGCGAGCTACGAGGCCAAGCGCCGGTTCGACGTCACGCCCGAGCCGCCGCCCACGCCAGGCGAATCGTCGCAAGCCGGCGGCGCCGCGGAAAAGAAAACGGCGGACGAGGCGCCGCTCGCCTTCGTCGTGCAGAAGCACGACGCGCGGCGGCTGCACTACGACGTCCGCCTCGAGATCGACGGGGCGATGGCCAGCTGGGCGGTGCCCAAGGGGCCGAGCTACGACCCCGCGGTGCGGCGCCTGGCCGTGCAGACCGAGGATCACCCGATGGAGTACAACGCCTTCGAGGGGCGCATCCCCGAGGGCGAGTACGGCGCGGGCGACGTGCTGATCTGGGACAGCGGCACCTACCGCACCGTGCCGCCGGGGCAGCAGCGCGCGATGCTCGACAAGGGCCACCTGCGCGTGCGCCTGTCGGGCGACAAGCTGGTCGGCGAGTGGCACCTGGTGCGCACGGGCGGTGCGCGCGGCGGCGACGACGGCGCGGGCGGCGCCGGCAAGGCGCAGTGGCTGATGTTCAAGGCAAAGGACGCGCACGCGAACCCGGCCTACGACGTCGTCGCCGAGCGGCCCGAGTCGGTCGTGAGCGGCCGGATGGCGACGCGCGGGCCCCGGCGCGTCGGCGCCTCCGAGCAGGGCCGGAGCGCGCGCGCGCTGCGGGAGGCCGTGGGCGAGCCGATGCTCGCGACCGCGACCGAGAGGATCGCCGACCCCGAGAGCTGGCTCTTCGAGGTGAAGTACGACGGCTATCGCCTCCTCGCCTGCAAGGCGGGCGGCGACGTGCGCCTCTACACGCGCCGCGCCAACGACTGGACGGACCGGTTCCGGCCCATCGCCGACGCCGTCGCGAGGCTCGGCGCCCGCGAGTGCGTCGTCGACGGGGAGGCGTGCGTCGTCGACGAGCACGGCCGGCCGTCGTTCCAGGCGCTCCAGGAGTGGCTCGCGGGCGCGGCGCCGCCCGGCAAGCCCGCCCGCCTCGGCTACGCCGCGTTCGACCTGCTCTGGCTCGACGGACGCGATCTGCGCGGCGAGCCGCTCGAGGTGCGGCGCGAGCTGCTCGAGAAGCTGCTGCAAGGGCAGGGGGCGCCGCTGTCGTTCTCGCGCGCGGTGTCGGGCGAGCTGCCGGAGCTGCTGCGCGCGGCCGAGCAGGCGGGCCTCGAGGGGCTGATGGCCAAGCGCAAGGGGTCGACCTACGCCGGCGCGCGCTCGACGCAGTGGCTGAAGCTGCGGTTTCACCGCCGCCAGGAGTGCGCCGTCATCGGCTGGATCCCGACGCGTGCGCGGGCGCAGGGGCGCCCGACGGCCGGTGCGCGCGCCGAGCTCGGCGCGCTGGTGCTCGCCGTGTGCGAGGAGGGAAAGCTCGTGTACGCGGGGCGCGTCGGCACCGGGTTCGACGCGCGCACGCGCCTGGCCCTGTCCGCGCGACTCCAGGCCGACGCGGTCGACGCGCCGCGCGCCGAGCGCGTGCCCGGGACCAGGGACGCCCGCTGGGTGGAGCCGAAGCTCGTCTGCGAGGTCGCCTTCTCCGAGTGGACGAGCGACGGGTCGATGCGCCAGCCGAAGTACCTCGGGCTGCGCGAGGACAAGTCGCCCATGGAATGCGTCAGGGACGGCGACCGCGAGCGCGCCGAGCCGCCGGTGCCGGCGACGGCCGGCGCGGGCGGCGCGCGCGGCGGACGGCGCGACGGGCCCAGGCTCGCCAACCCCGACAAGGTGCTCTTCCCGCGCGACGGGATCACCAAGCGCGACGTGTGGGACTACTACACGGCGATCGCGCCCCTGATGCTGCCGCACGTGTCGGGGCGGCCGCTCACGCTGCAGCGCTATCCCGACGGCATCGACGGCGAGGAGTGGTACCAGCAGAACGCGCCGGACAAGACGCCGCCGTTCGTGCGCCTCGTCGACACGGGGCCGCGCCACGACGGCAAGAAGCGCATCGTCTGCGACGACGTCGAGACGCTGCAGTGGCTCGCGAACCTCGCCGCGCTGACGATTCACCAGTGGTGCAGCCACGTGCCGCCGTCGGCGACGACGCGCGCCGCGATCGACCACGCGCTCGCGCGCCCCGACTACGTCGTGCTCGACCTCGACCCGGGCGACGGCCCGTGGGCGCACCTGGTCGAGGTGGCGCACGCGGTCCGCGCGCTGCTCGAGGCGCTGAAGCTCGAGAGCTGCGTGAAGACGAGCGGCAAGCGCGGGCTGCACGTCGTCGTGCCGATCGCGCCCGGGCCGACGCACGAGCAGGCGACCGGCTTCGCCGAGCAGGTGGCGCGCGCGGTGGCCAAGGTGCTGCCCGGGGTGGCGACCGTCGAGCGCATGAAGGACAAGCGCGGCGGCAAGCTGTACGTCGACTACGGCCAGAACGGCGAGGGGCGCACCATCGTGTCGCCGTACACGATCCGCGCGCGCGACGGGGCGGTGGTCTCGACGCCGATCGCGTGGGACGAGGTGACCGAGAAGCTCGATCCCACCCGCTTCACCCTCCGCACCGTGCTCGAGCGGGTGGCGAAGAAGGGGGACCTCTTCGCGGGGGTGCTGAAGACCAGGCAGCGCCTGCCGACGACCGGCTGACGGAAATCCGGCCGCGGAGGGTGCAAACGGCTGCGGACGCGACCGGAATCGTTCCGATCGCGATTCGAACCATTCCGGTCGCGATCGCAATCGTTTCAGTCCGGCTTCGAAGGCTTCCGATCGCGATCGGAATCACTCCAGCGCGGCTTCGAATGATTCTGGTCGCGATCGGAATCATTCCAGCCTGGCTTCGAACCATTCCGACCGCGATCGGAATCGTTTCGATCGGCCCGGGCCCCGTCTCGCGCGCGACGGGAGGCGTTCGTGTCGCGGCGGCAACGACTCGCGTGGCGGTTTCTGCGAATCCAGCCGCGCTGGAATCGATGGCGCCTGCGATGGGATCGACGGCGGCCGCGACGGGAGCGAGTGCGACCGCGACGGGAGGGAATGCGGTCCCGAGGGGATCGAGTGCGTTCGCGAGGGGATCGAGCGCGACCCCGAAGGTATCGCGTGCGACCGCGATGGGCGCGAGCTCGTCCTCACTTCGGAGGATAGGGCGTCACCTTGTCGAGCGTCCCGTCGCCGTCGGTGTCGGTCGCGCGCTGATCGAGCGCTCCGTCGTGGTCGGTGTCGCGCGTCTCCTCGACCGGCTTGCCGTTGCGGTCGTACTTCTTGAACACGTCGACCTTCCCGTCGTGGTTCTTGTCGAAGCCGCCGCCCTGCAGGCTGCCGTCCGGCCCGTAGTACGCGAGGTCGGTGTGCCCGTCGTGGTCGAGGTCTTCCTTCTTCGGCTGGCCCCACGGGTAGTCGGTGGGGAGCGGCGGCGCGCTCGGATCGTCGGCGGGCGGGAAGTCGGTGCCCTCGTTGATGAGGAGCGGGCCGCCGCAGCCCGCGAGCAGCGCGAACGCGAGGAGCATCGAGATGCCTTGCTTCATGCGCCGGTCTCCTGGGGCGCGGTCGGCTCTGCGGCGACCGCCGCCGGCGTGAGCGCGGCGGGCGCCTCGTACCTGAAGAACGGGATGAGCCGCCCGAGCCACCGCAGCGCGCCGTGCTCGTTCATCCAGAGCGCGTACTCGACGTACACCGGGTCGCGCGACAGGTGCCGCTCCTCGGTGCGCGCCCGCATGAAATACATGTAGTTGATGACGCTCAGGCCGATGCAGTGCTTGATGGCGAGCGCCCACCCCTCGTGCGGCAGGAACGGCACGGACATCAGCCACCACGAGATGTTCTTCGACACGTACGCCGGGTGCTTGGTGAAGCGGTACGGCCCGTTGGTCAGGATGCCGCGGTGGGTGAGGTTCGAGAAGCGTATGCCGAAGGCGAACGTGGCCAGCACGTAGATGCCGATGAGCACGAGGATGGCGATCGCCCACCCCCAGCGCAGGTGCGGCCACGGCGCGAGCCACGCGCCGAACGGGTAGCCGTTGTCGTAGTGCACGTACTGCCGCTCGAAGAGGCTGTAGAACGGCATGTAGCAGAAGAGCGCGACCACCCAGCCGAGCATCGTCGGCTCGGCGGTGCGGATGTGCGTGTCGATGACGCGGAAGTTCATCGCGTAGCCGACGGTCGCGAAGATGAGGTCCATGCCGAAGACCAGCGAGTAGCCGAAGTCGTAGAGGCGCAGGTTCTCCCAGCTCGCCCCGCGGAAGTTGAAGGTCACGAGCTCGTGCGCCGTGCCGTGCATCCACACGAGCATCAGCGGCAGGAAGAAGCCTTTGACCAGCCAGCCGCGGTAGTGGTTGGCGATCTCCTTGCGGTCGGCGTCGCGCCAGCGCCCGAGGAACACTCGCCCGAGCTGCCAGTACGCGTCCTTCGGCTGGCGCATGTAGCCGTCGACGATCCACGCGTACGCCGGCACGGCGACGACGAGCGTCAGCCAGAAGCGCCGCAGCAGGTTGTAGAGCGGGTCGTAGAACGAGCCGTTGTACTCGGGCGTCCACCAGTAGATGAGCGCGAGCGGGGCGATGGTCGCCGCGACGCCGAGCACCTTGGTCGCGACGCGCGCCGGGTCGGGCTCGAACTTGTTCCAGTCCAGCCCCGTCGAGGCGCGCTTGTGCACCTTGAGGACGAGCACGTCGAGCACCACCACGGGCACGATGGCCGCGCCGCACAGCCAGAGCACGACGTTCTGCATCGACAGGTGCAGGCCGTGGCGCGCGAGCTCCTCCTCGCGCTGGTGCAGGACGGCGATCGCCACCAGCACGGCGACGACCGCGACCATGTTGAGGCCGTAGTTCGTCGCCGATCGGGGAAGGCGCGGCTTGGCGCTCGAAGCGGTTTCGTCGGCCATGGGCTCGGGCAGTGTATACGAGTCGTTGGGGATCCATCAGCGGCGGCGTGCCGCTCGCGGCTGAGCCGCCGCCCATCAGGTCGAGCGCACGCTCTCGGCCGCGCTGGCGCGGCAACCTATCGCGCGACGATGGAAAGCTTGTCGCTCCAGTCGCCGAAGCCGCGTCGCCCGAGGATCCGGAAGCGGAACCAGTACGTCTTCCCCGGCACGAGGCCGGACGCGATCGTTTCGGCCTTCTTCGTCGGCTCCAGGTCCTCCCACGTCTCGCCGCCGTCGGTGCTCCTCTGAAAGTAGTACGTGCACCCCTTCGGCCCGGCCTTGACGCGCAGCAGCACCTGGCCCGACACGAGGTACGGCTCGACCGCGAACGGCGCCTTCTCCGCGTGCGTCGGCAGCACGGCGTCCAGCCCCGCGCTCTCGATGATGGACACCGCGTGCTCGGGACTGTCGTTCGCCACCCCCTCCACGTAGGCCTTCAGCTGCTTGAGGAGGTTGACGAGCGCGGCGCGCGCCTCGTTGCGCTTCTGCGGGAGGCCTTTCGTTCGTCGCAGGGCGCCTATCTGGGCGTCGTGGAGCGCCTCGGCCGCCGCGAGGACCTTGGCGAGCGTTGGAGATGGCTGGGGGAACCAGGAGTTGCCCGTCATCTTGTCGACGATCGCGCGCGTCTTCAGGACGAGGGCCTCTGCATTCTCGGGCAAGTGGAGCGCCACGAGCACACGGTTCGCGCTCACGCTCATCCTGACGTCCTCCTTCGGGCGCAGGGTACCTCGATCGAGGCTCCGTGGCTGCCGGCTCGCCGGCGGGCCCTTCTTCTTCGATCCGCCGGCCTCGTTCTTCGCTCGATCGACGTCGTCGTTCGAGCGGAGGGCCTGCCGCCCGTTCGGCGGGCCCGATCTCGTCGGTCGCCGGTCCCGAGGTCGGGCGACGAACCTGCGAGGGCGGCCGCTGCCGAACCAGGGATGTTCGACGCGGATCGGGCGGGGCCATTGCGAGGGCGACCCTGCT
>JGI20133J14441_1000254_pt1 | contig 52013 bp, 40 predicted proteins | sample RS3BMetagenome_FD_14441 | JGI IMG/M metagenome (IMG submission 14441)
ACTCGCGCAGTAGGGCTCGTCAGTGCTTCGAGCCAGGCATCCGTCGACCGCAACGCCAGGCTTCGCCGGACTGCCTCCTGGGTCAGCGCCGACAGATTCAAGCCTGCCTTCTTGGCTTCTGCCGCAAGATCGTCCGGCAGATACACGTTCACTCGAGTCACACCACACAATATACACACATGCGGCTGTGCGCCTCGCTTGAGGATCGATGAGCGCGACGTGCTTCATCCCTCGTCCGTGAGGTTTCCGATCGGGCGGGCTCGCCCAGCGCGCTCCAACCCTGCGAATCGGGCGAGCGCGAGGGCGATGCGCTCAAGCTCAGACGACCTCGAGGTGTTGGCGAGGGCAGCGACAGCCCGCCGGGCGCCAGGGAACAGCGCAAGGAAGGCGGAGTAGCCACCGGTGGCGCCGTTGTGCCAGACCATGACGTCGCCATCGGGTGTGGGATCGACGATCCAGTACATCGCGTGTCGCCGGGTCGCCGTTGCGGTAGTCGTGCCGTCGAGGGGTTCCATCGACGAGCTCCCCGGGGCGCTGCGATCCAACAGGGCGGTTGCCAGCTTCGCCATGTCCTCGATCGTGGCGATCACGCCTCCAGCAGGGGCGTAACCGTCAAGGACCCACGCCTGGCGCGGCAGGCCCGTCGCCGACCAACCGTGGGATGCCTTCTCCCGCCGGGTCGCCACCGCAGCCGTGGACATGGCCAGGGGCGACAGGACCCATTCGCTAAGAAGGGACTCGAACTCACGACCTGCCACCTCCGCGATGAGCAGGCCGAGCAGCGCAGCACAGAGGTTGGAGTAGACGACACTTCCTCGCCGGCGCAGGTGCTGCCTGGCGGCGACGGCGACGACGCGACCCGCGCTAGTCCCCCGGTAGGGGTCGAGCCCGAAGAGCCCGAAGAGCCAGACACGGGCGGCCATACGCACGTCCGTGGGCAGCCTCGGCAGCCCCGAGGTATGCGTGCAGAGCTCCCTAACGGTCACCGTTGCCACCTCCGAGCCGGCGACAGTGGGAAAGACCTCGCCTACCGTGGTGTCCATCGACAGCTCCCCCCGGTCGATGGCGTCGGCGAGGAGCATCCCAGTCAGCGCCTTGGTCACCGATCCCACCTCGAAGCGGGTGCGTGGGTCCGCGCGGATGAACGCCGAGCGCACCTGAGCCGCGCCGTCGAGGTCCACGAGCGCGACAGCCAGACGCCGGGTGCGCCGGCCGGCGAGGCGACCGAGCTCCACAGCCAATCCGGCGTCGCCCGTAGCGGTTGGCACCGAGCGCAGGCTAGCCCCCACCCAACATCCCATTACCGCCACCACTACCGCCGCCATGGTGCCGTCCCTTGGGTGGAGATCAGCCGTTGACCAACTCACGAACCAGCGCAGCGCAGCGGGCGGGCTCGCCGAGTCCGAGCATGGTCGTCCACGACGACTCCACCTCGACGAAGCGGGCCGAGGGGATCGCGTCGGCGATCGCTCTCTCCACGGGAGAGGCCTCCTCGCCGGCCGGGTGCACGGCCGCGACGACCACCGGCGCCGTTATCCGACCGAGCTCGGGGTAGACCGTCGGGGTCATCCGCCGCTCTGGAGGTCGCTCGAGGCGCCTGTTCATCGTCCCGATGATCGCCGCGACGCGCTCCCATACCTCCGGCTCGGCGCTCGCCCCGGCCTGCTTCAAGCGAGCGACGAACGCTTCCTCGGACGAACCTGCGACGACCATCGCGGCGAGGTTCGTCACCGCCCGCTCGCCGGCGGCTTCGAGATACCACGGTGATCGCGGGCTCACGAGCTCCAGCAGGCTCGGGTTGATCAGCAGGATGCCCCGTAGTGATGACGGTCTGGCGAGGGCGAGTGCGAGGGCCACGTCGGCCGAACCATCCGCCGCCACAACGACGAACCCCTCACCGTCGCAGGCATCCATGACGGCACTCACGTCACGTACGGGGTCGACCACGCCCATTGCGTTACCCGACTCTCCGAAGCCCCGCTCATCGGGCATCACCGAGCGGACGCCCGATGATGCAAGCAGCACGGCCACGTCGGACCACACCCGCCGGTCATAGCAGCGCGGCGCGAGAAAGAGAACCGGATCGCCCTCTCCGACCACCTCGTACACCAGTAGGCCACCGGTGGTTTCCAACGTATAGCGCGTCACAACGACCTCCACCGGTCATGTGGCGAATGGGACGGTTGAAACGCCCCAGCCCACCACCGCCGGCACGTTGTCGTCCGAGCGTGACGGTCGCTCAGAATAAGCATCTCCAGGTGCAGACCCCGACCCAGATGCCGGCACAGCCAGCGCAGATGGCACACCCCCACGGGTCTCGCAGAACTCGCACAGCTCCAGGCAGTATTCGGAGACATGACCGGCCAGGCAGTCGATGAAACAACTCCAGCTGATCTCGGGCACGGGTCCCTGCGGTGCGCCGAAGGAGGTCCTGCTCGCCGCCATTGCCGAGTCGGCACTGCCGGCACTGTAGCCGTGCAGTGTTCCATGGCTCTTCGTCGGCCTCGCCAGCTCGGCCCCCTGCACCGTCATCACAGTGAACGCTAGTGAGTCCTTGGGGCCAGTCACCGAGACTACGAAGTAGTCTTAGCCGCGCCCTGTTCCATAGTCCGAAATCACCAGTGCTGACGCGGGCGATCCCTGCACCGGCAGGAAGGGGATCGAGGTCGACGTTCGCCCACCCTGGCGCACCGCTTGGGCTGCGGACCAATTCAGCGTTCCGAAGCGGGCGGATGCGGCCTGAACGCCGGCAAGCTGCTTTAGCTGCTCGGCGTCGCCAACGGTGATATGCGACGCCGCCACGCCAGCGCTCGGTCGTGTCACGGGGTGCGATAGCTGGCGCAGCGCCCGCGGACCGAGCATCAGCGCCCCGAGAGCGCCTCCGCTCCACTCGAGCACCTGCCGACGAGAGACCTGGCGACCGGCCGCCGCCAGCTCGACCGGCGCGGCTGCCGGCTCGTGAAGTGCCGAGCGGATCGCCCGCAGCGTACGCCGCGCGTGGACCGGACCGATCCCGAGAACGAGGCGGAGCACCATCCGGCTGCCGGTGAGGACGCGCACCTTCCCGCCACTGGACTCAATGATCGACGGTGCCCACAGATCCGGTCTGCCCGCCGCAGCCAGCAGGCGGCGGACCTCCTCGTCGCCGAGACTGCGGGCGGTGAGCCAGCCGTGCGACTCATCCTCTATGAGGCGCGCCGTCTTGGAGCAGGCAACGCACGCCGAGTCGAAGACAAGGCACCGCTTCTCGTCCATAATCGCGCCCGTGTTGGCGGGCCGGTCCATCGACTGGGAGCTTATCGCCCGCCAGTACGACCAGATGGTCAAGTACGCCACTGCGCTCCGTCTCGGCACCGCCGAGGTCGCCAAGGACGGCGGCATCTTCACCTTCGGCGCCGCCAAGTTCTACGGCTCGATGGGCGGCAAGCCGCTGAACCAGCCGGTGGTGGGCATGGCCGCCAGCTGATCAGCACCGCCGCGAGGGACAACACAACCACGAGGGGTTCACTCTCCACACTTCTGCTGCTGTGAAGGCATGGCTGTCGTCCCGTATGCCGAACGGCTTACGGGACACCAGCGGCGGCCGCAGGTCACTGCCGATCGCACCTGGCCAGTGACCCAGGCGCCGTTCCCGTAAGACCCGCCCGCAAAAAAAGCCCGGTGAAGGGGGGCTATATGGGACACTCGTGCGATGAGCGGACTCAAGATCGGCTACGGCCGGGTCTCGACCGATGGGCAGGACCTCACCGCGCAGCGCAACGCCCTGGTTGCCCTCGGGGTGGAGGTCGATCGGATCTACGTCGACCATGGGCTCACGGGTACCAACCGCGCCCGGCCGGGACTCCGAGAGGCGATGGCGGCGTGTCGGTCCGGCGACATGCTCGTCGTCGCCAAGCTCGACCGTCTCGCCCGCTCTGTCACCGATGCCCGCGACATCGTCGACGAGCTGACGCGCCGGCAGGTCAAGCTCAACCTCGGGGGCTCGGTCCACGACCCGACCGACCCGGTGGGCCGGCTCCTGTTCAACGTCCTGGCAATGGTCGCAGAGTTCGAGGCCGACCTCGTCCGGGCTCGCACCCGCGAAGGCATGGCCGTGGCCAGGGCCAAGGGTCGCCTGCGGGGCAAGCAGCCCAAGCTCAGCTCGAAGCAAGAGGCGCACCTCGTCGAGCTGTGGCGGGCGGGCAAGCACACGACCGCCGAGCTGGCCGAGCTGTTCAACGTCGCACGCTCGACCGTCTACCGTGCCATCCAGCGCGCCGGGGAGCATACGGCACCTACCAAGGAGAGCCCTACGGCTGGTGTCACCGGCCGGGCGTCAGCCCACGGTGGTGAGGCTCGCCGCGCTGCGGACGAGTAGGCGAACGAGTAGGCGAACGAGTAGGCGAACGAGTAGGCGAACGAGGAGAAGGCGCCGCCGGCGAGGTCTTCCTAGCGGCGTGGTGCGCCGTCGGGGCCAGACATCGCCTTCATCACGTCCAAGTCGCCAGCGTCGATACGCCAGTTGCTGAAGTCGGTCTGCTGATCCAAGATCGCATCAACCTGGACAGGCAGAGCGGCTGACTCCTCGTCGCTGAGGCCGCTGATCCGTAGCGGGGCGTGGAGTTCGCTAAGAGCGGGGCGAGTCGGGACAGGTTCTCTCGCTCCATGTTGACCGGGCAGTCGCTGTCGCGGGTAAGGAACGTCGCTCCGTAGGCCCGAGCCGCGTGTCCACCGACGATCAGGTACTCGACGCCGCGGCGATCCAGGACCTCGACGATGCGGGCGAGATCAAGCTCGGGCTGGACTCCATGACTGCACGAGGGACGTGTCAGTCAATGCAGGACCAGACCCTAACCTGACGGCCTGCACCGATGATGCCTGACATCCAGTTGGGCTACACCCCAGACTGACAGGAAGGGGACGGGGTATTACATCGAGGCCTTGTGGGTGAGGATGCTATGTCCCCACTAGGAGGGTTTGAGGGGTATCTGAGACGCCTTCGACAACGACACTCCGCCGAAGGCGTCGCTTTCGAGTCGCCGCTGTGGCGGGGGCGGACTACACCGTGATCGGTGTAGTCCACTTGCGGACAGGAACACGACGGCGTGACGTTCGACGTCGGGTTAGAAGTGGTAGACGTCGACGGGTGAGGTCCACCGGCCGTTGCGGTAAGTGACTGCGTAGCCGGCGTCGTCGATCTCAGCGCACAGCGACGCAGACCCGCACGACAATGCCAGAACCCCGAAGTCTCCTTGACCCCACGGCACAGCCCCCGCTTCGCCGGGCCGTTGGGATACTGGGGCGCAAGACCCGTTGCCAAGGGCTGGAACAACCGCCGCCGCATAGCCGAGGCAGGAGGGGACGACACCTTCGTCGCGGACGGTCGCTGGCGGGCCGTCTGCTTCTCCTCAACCGAGCCGAGAGGGCTGTCGGTCTCCCTGGCGGAGGTCTTCGCGCGCTTGAAGGACATCCTCGCAGAACACTTCGCGATGCTCGGCTTCGACCGTGGAGGCTCCTACCCCAAGGTGTTCTCCGCTATCGCCGATGAGGGATGGGACGGGGTCACCTGGCGGAGAGCCCCCCTTCTCACACCACGAGTCGAGCCTCGTCTTACCTGGGTTCAGGTGGGCGACAAGCGCCGCTACCTGTACCTCGCAGACGACCTCGTGGAACTGGCCGGCTACGACTCGAGGCCCGTCCGCCAGATCTCTGCCTTCGAGGACGACAAGGTCGTATTCCAGGTGCTCACCTCGGACACCGCGGTCAAGGCGGCCCGGATGCTCTACAAGCTGAAGGGGCGCTGGCGCATCGAGAACGCGAACAAGTACCTGGAGGCGAACCAGGGCATCCACTGGCTCTCCAGCTACGAGATGGATCTGCAGGACAACACCGCCCTCGTCGCGAACCCCGCCCGCAAGGCTGCCAGAGCGAAGCTGAAGGAGGCGACCGACGAGCTGGCCGAGGCCGAGCGGGCACTTGGCGCAGGGATGGACGCTAGCTGCGACGACGTCGACGACTACCTGGAGCGCATCGCTTCACGGCGCGACCGCGTCGCTATATCCAAAGACGACCCCGCCGAGGCGAAAGGCGCGTCGGAGCACATCCCGGCGAAGCTGCTGGCGAACGAGCTGGACCCGAACGCCAAGCGCGCGAAGCCTGCACTCGCCGCGCGATCGCTGCAGATGGTCTGTCGCCTGCTCGCCTACAACGCCGAACTCGGCCTCGCCCGGCGGCTCAACGCCTACCTGGACGACCTCGACGAGTACCGGGCGATCACCCGCAACCTGTTGCCCCTCGGCGGGACGATCGCCGACGCACGTTGCGAGATCACCGTCAGCCTCGATCGCCCTGACTCCCCACGGATCGCTCGGGCGCTGCAAGAGCCGATCCAAGAGATCAACGCCGGCCCGCCACTGCACCTGGGTGGCGACTACCGGCGAGTCACCTACCAGGCCAGGGGGTCATGACTTCAACAGTTCGGACAGTCCCACTTCCGGAGGTCTGAGCCTCGGTGGGTCCGCCAGCGGTCGTCGGCGTCGATCACCTCGAGGGCAGGCTCTGTAGTTCGCTGACGAGCTCTCGGAGGCGCCTGGCAGTTTCAGAGACGCCGTGCGCTCGACGCGCAACCGAGTTGTCTACGCCACCGGGCTTAACTTGGTGATCGTCAACCGACGAGTTGACCCGCCGTGGGTCGGAACGCCCATCGGGGTGCTCGTCGGTGTGTGCCTGGACCGAAAGGGCGGCCCGGCCACCGTCGACCTGGCGGAGCAGAACAGCGCCGAGCTCGCCTCCTGGTTGCCCGCCAGGCGCTTCGCTCTCTGCGGGGACGGCCGAGGACCAAGGGAAAACGCCTTCCCACGCCCGCTGGGATGACCGCCAAATCCGTAGATGCCGACTTCGTCGCAGCGACCGTCGAGTGGCGAGGAGCCTCCAAGGAACTGCTCGTGTACTCGATACCCGTGCTGTGGTATTCGATCGGCCGAACCAACCTCGTGACCCCCGTGATCGCGCGCCACCCGACCTCGACCATGCACGACGACTTCTTCTTCCCCACCGATCTCGACGCTGGCGCACCTCGGGTGGCCTCGCAGCGCGCCGGTCGCTGGTCGATCGAGTGCGTCAACCGACAGGTCAAGCAGATACTCGGCGCCGAAGACCCCCAATGCCGGAGGCACCAAGGCCCCGAGCACGCTGCATCGCTGTCGCTGGGACTCTGCGGCGCACAGGACAGCCACCCAGGACTGCACAAGATCGACTATGGCACTGTCTGAGCATTTTACTTTTAACTGCCACATTTTTCTAGGGCCTGACCCCAATTTTGCCCAATCGGACACTCGTGTACGCCAGACCATCCCCCGAATGCCGAGCCGTCCACGAGGCCCACCGCGACGACGAAAGCTTCCACCGCCAGGCCCTATGAACCCTCGGCAAGCACACCGACCGCAGCTTGACACGACAGACCCCTGGGCTGCCTAACACCGGCGGTCGTTATCGTAGCCGGGGGCGGAAAGGGCACGATCACTCCGGCTGGCCGGCGCTGGCCGGCCCCCGGGAGCGCACCGCTTCGACGTGCTCGAAGGCTGCACGCAGCTCGGAGATCCAAGACTGCTCGTTGCGGCCGACCAGCTGGACGCACCAAGCCAGGGCGTCGCTGCGTGACCTTGCGACTCCGGCAGCGATCAGAGTGTCGAGCACTTGGCGGTCCTCTATGCGCAACCTGGTCATCACCGCAACGCTGGCGGTACTGAAATCGCTCCGGGTGGAACCGCAGGAGGCACCCCAGCTGAAGACTCTCCCGAAGGTAGCCTCTCCCTCCGCGGCGATCCTCATCCGCGTCTGACGGGTGTCCTCGCGAAAACCGCTAATCCGGGCGTTCTCGGCGGTCGAACGGTTGGCTTCGTCCGTGCCGTCGGGCAGCACGACGTCTTGGAGGGCGACGTATACCACGACCTCGTCGTCGTCGATCAGCACTTCGTCCGGATTGACAGCCCAGTCTTGGGGTAGACGGCCGGCCAGCCAGGATTTGATCGTCTGACGGTCGACGGGGACCGCGGATCGGCTACCTGGGCGTCTTCCCCTTCCCCCCGGCCGCCCTCGGGGGCCCCGTGGACCTCCGAAACCTTGTGCTCCCGACATCATTCCTTCAAATATTTCTTTCATGATTACATTATTACATCACTTGGATCATTACTGGCGCATTTTTTCGAACGCCGGACACCCGAACCGCTGACCACCCGTAGGGCTCTACACGAAAGCTGCCCATTGTTTGCTTTGTGCCTGGGTCGGAGGTGGTATCGTAAAGCTCGCTGCAGGTAGACGTGAGACCGCAGCGTGTTCGTTGACGGCTTCGAAGGAGGTGGGTCTTGAGTTCCGAACCGCACAGTACCCAGCCTCCGCAGCCGTGCCCCGGCGTCTGAGCGCGTAACCGCAGGCCCGTCGGTCATCATCTGACCACGGCCGGATGGTGACGCCGACGTCGGGGTCACCGCCAAGCGGCGCTGCTCGATCGCAGACCGTGCCCGGGCGAGATCGGATACCACTACCCCAAGATGAGCCCTACACGGCGCGTCTAATCACACGACTCGACTACCAAACGCGCCACGCCGACGTCTTCGTCGACGCGCGTCTTTGGACCCTTACCGGGCCGCTCACGAATCCCTCACACAAGCTTTGGAAAGGAGGTGTCTCGTGTCCCCACGTGACTCTGCTACCGCCCTCACCGACCACAAGATCGGTTCCCCACCCGCCGCACTCGATCCGGCGCACATTGGCGACATCGAAGGCGCGCTCGGGACGATCCGCTTCGCCGAGCACACCCATCGTCGCTCGCCACACCAGCATGTACTGGCATTCCTTGCGATCATGGGCCCGGGCCTGATAGTCATGGTCGGCGACAACGACGCAGGGGGCGTGCAGACCTACACCCAAGCCGGACAAGCCTACGGCTACAGCCTGCTGTGGGTTCTGGCGCTCCTGCTGCCTGTACTTGTCATAAGCCAAGAGATGGTTGCCCGCTTGGGCGCTGTCACCGGTGTCGGCCACGCACGTCTGATCCGGGAGCGTTTCGGCAGGACATGGGCTGCCTTCGCCGTGTTCGACTTGTTCCTGCTCAACTTTCTTACCCTGCTGACCGAGTTCGTCGGCATCTATTTCGGCTTTGCCTATTTCGGCGTCCCGAAGCTCGCTAGCGTCGCCTCGGCGGGCGTTGCGCTATTTGCTATCGCTGCCAGCGGAAGGTTCCGCTGGTGGGAACGTTTCATGTTCGCGTTGGTCGCGGCAAGCTTTGTGTTCGTCCCAGCCGCCTTGATGGCGCATCCCCGTTGGGAGTCGATCGGCTACCATTCGCTCCTACCGGGAGTGGCAAGCGGCGTGTCAGGACCTGCGATACTGCTAATAGTCGCCCTGGTCGGCACCACCGTCGCCCCTTGGCAACTCTTCTTCCAGCAGTCGAACATAATCGACAAGCGGATAAGCCCGAGATGGCTGAACTACGAACGGGCTGACACAATAGTAGGCGGGGTCTTAACCACTATCGCCGCCGGGGCGATGATAGTCTTCGGAGCTGCGCTTTTCCGCTCACAGAGCTTCGGCTCGCCCTCTCTGTACACCGATTCGGGTTGGTTCAACCACGCTATAGCTTCGGTTCTTGGACCACTGGCAGGCGCTCTTGGTGCGGTGATGCTCATAGTCGCCTCTCTCGTCGGCGCTGGGGCCGTCTCGCTGTCGAGCTCCTACGCCTTTGGGGACTCCTTCGGGTCGCGCCACTCGCTGCACCGAGGCCCACGCTCTGCGCCACTGTTCTACGGGGCTTACGCCGCCCAGATTTTTCTGGCATGCCTGATAGTCGTCGTCGCTTCGAACTCCCTGCTCGGCGCTGCGACACAGTACGTACAGCTCCTGGCAGGTATCCTCCTTCCTTCCGCTGTGCTGTTCCTGGTGCTTTTGTGCAACGACCCCGAAGTGCTCGGGCCGTGGGTCAATGGACCTGTCAGCAACGTAGCCACTTCGTTGATCGTAGGCGTGCTCGTCGTCCTCTCCGCCGACTTGACTATAGCTACCTTGTTTCCTCACATAGACGGAGTGGCGCTCACCGAGGCGTGCTTCGCTGGCGCAGGGGCACTAGCTGCGCTCACGGTGCCGTTTCTCGTCGTCATCAGGCGCCTCGCAGCTATCCCTGCCTCGGCACGCAACCCGCCAAGGCCTGCATCTAGGGCTGGCAGCTCCCGCAAGGAGCGTCGCCGGGCACGCGACATCGCCCGGGTTAGCTGGCGAATGCCCGAACTTAACCAGCTGAGCCGGCCGCAGCCAAGCCTGGCCCGACGGGCCTGCCTAGGCCTCCTGCGTCTCTATCTCATAGCATCGCTCCTGGTGATCGGCTTGCGAACTTTCAGCCCGTACCTCCGCTGAACCGCTCGGCCCCGCTCGGCATGTCGAACCCGGCGCGTCTCTCCCTCACAGCGAGGAGGGCACAGGCGTCGCCGGCCGCCGGGCGGGCCTGACGGCTTATTGTGGAGACCGATGATCGATAACAACGTGCACGTAAGCCTCCAACTCCAAGAGGGATACAGGTTCCTGGTCGATCTAGGAGATCAGTTCGACCCTCTGACGATGGACGAACCGGCTCCGCTTGGAGCCGGGGAGGCCCCTAACGCCTCAGCAGTGCTCGCCGCTGCTGTCGGGAACTGCCTGAGCGCAAGCCTTCTGTTCTGCCTGAGGAAGGCCCACGTCGAAGTCTCCGACCTTCGTACCGACGTGGAGGTGGATTCCGAGCGCAACGAAACGGGACGTCTGCGAATAGGGAACATTCGGGTGAGCCTCAAACCGGTGTTGCCACCCGGCGCCGAAGGTCGGGTGGCGCGCTGCTTGGAGCTATTCGAGGACTTCTGCGTCGTCACCGCCAGCGTACGAGACGGGATCGACGTCGGCGTAACCGTAGACGTCCAACGCCCCCCCAGCGTCTGACCGCAGCCCGGGATCCAGGGCGGTCAGCCTCGAATCTCGCTCCACTCCAGCGTCGACCGTTTCCTCAGCAGTTGCAGGCCGCAACCAAGACAGCCGGTACGCTCCCAGGCGCCCTGGGTGCGGACCGCCGATAGCTCGACCTGCGCTGCACACCCGGGACACAACCCACCGGCCTCGTCGCTACCGCTAAGGTTTGCGAGCTTCGCTGGCTGGTTTACACCCTGGTCTGTCATCGTCTTGGTCTGTCATGGTCGACCGGCGGTGAGGCTAAGACAGCCTCTCGATGATCATTGCCATACCCTGCCCGCCGCCGACGCACATGGTCTCGAGCCCGAACGTCTTGTCCAACGTCTGAAGGTCGTTGATGAGCGTGGTCATGATACGAGCCCCGGTCATTCCGAAGGGGTGCCCGAGGGCTATTGCCCCGCCGTGGGGGTTGAGCTGATCCTCGACCGAGATGCCTAGCTCCGCGCACACGGGCAGCACCTGCGCCGCGAAAGCCTCGTTCAGTTCCACGACGTCGATGTCGCCTATCGACATCTTGGTCTGGGCGAGGACCTTTCCTACCGCTTCGATCGGACCCACCCCCATTATCTCAGGGGCGAGACCCGAAACTGAGCTCGCGACGATCCGGGCCAGCGGTGTCACACCAAGCTGGCGGGCCTTGTCCGCAGACATGACGAGCACCGCTGCTGCGCCGTCGTTAAGAGGACAGGAGTTGCCGGCCGTCACCTTGCCGTCGGGCTTGAAAGCCGGAGCGAGTTCGGCGAGGCGCTCTACGGTGGTGTTCGCCCGAGGACCGTCGTCTTTGGAGACGACGGTGCCGTCAGGCAGCGTGACTGGGATGATCTCGCGGTCGAACGCGCCACTGTTCTGGGCTGCTACGGCCCGGTCCTGGCTGAGCTTGGCGAACTCGTCCATGCTCTTGCGGCTCACGTCGAACTTCTCGGCGACGTTCTCAGCGGTCATGCCCATTGGGATGTACACGTGGTTCACGAAATCCGGTCGGGTGTCGTCGGTGAAACGGACGTTTGCCGCTTCCTTGGTGAAACCCTGTCCGGCGGTACGCGACACGCTCTCGACGCCTCCGGCGACGAACACGTCCCCCTCGCCGGCCTTGATGGCGTGGAAAGCCATCCGAATGGTTTGCAACGACGAAGCGCAGAACCGGTTGACGCTGGTACCAGGAACGCCATCTGGAAGACCTGCGAGCAGGGCTATGTTGCGAGCTTCGTTCATTCCTTGCTCACCGGCGTGATTAGCCGATCCGATCATGACGTCTACGACGTCAGCCGGGTCGAGCTCCGGCACCTTCTCCAGCAAGGACTTGACGATGAACGCGCACATATCGTCCGGTCGGTAGTCAACGAGCGAACCTTTGAACGCACGGCCGATAGGGCTTCGTGCGGTCGCAACGATCACGGCTTCTGGCATCGCTCAGCGGCTCCTTCATAACTTTTTATACGGTCACTACAGGTTCTAGCACCACTGGACGACCCCTTCCAGTCCCGTCCATCTTCGCTGGGCTGCCTCGCCGCCAAGCGGACCCAGGCGCCAAGCTACGGGTCCAGGTCCGGTAGCTTTGACCCGGTAGCTTTGAGGTAGTAGAGCAACGGAAGCGAGGCGATAGCTTGGCGGCTGACGGCAAAGCGGCCCAATTCGACGGTGGTGTCACCTACAGGATGCAGCTGAACGCTGACTTCGGCTTCGCCGAAGCTGCGGCGGCGGTCAAGTACTTGAGCCGCCTTGGAGTTACGCACCTGTACTGTTCCCCCATCTTCCAAGCCGTCCCGGGCAGCGCCCACGGCTACGACGTGGTGGACCCTTCGGCTATCTCTGATGACCTCGGCGGAGTTGACGGCTTCGAGGCCTTGGTCGGCACCCTCGCCGCCGCAGGGATTGGCGTCGTGGTCGACGTCGTAGCGAACCATATGGGCACAGCGTCGCGTTCCAATACGTGGTGGTGGGAAGTCCTCGAGAACGGGCCGTCAAGTCCTTGGGCATCGTATTTCGACGTGGATTGGGATCCCCCCGAAGCCAAGCTCCGCCAGCGCGTGCTGGTACCGGTGCTCGGAGACCACTACGGCAGGGTTCTCGAAGCCGGAGAGATCCAACTCGCACGCGACGGAGGATCGTTCTTCATCGCCTATCACGACCACCATCTGCCGGTGTCACCCCGCACGATCGACGAGCTTCTCGCCGAAGCGGCATCCTTGGCCGACAGTGCTTTACTCGAGGAGGTGGCCCAGGGTTTCGCGAGACTCCCGGAGGCCACGCAACTTGACCGTGACAGCGTCGCTCGACGCCACCACGAAAAGGAGTGGCTGCGACGCCGTCTCAGGACCGCCCTGGCCTCCGACCCGGTCCTCGCCGACGGTGTCGACAAGGCAGTCGCTAGCTTCAACGCGGACAGAGATCGCCTCGACAGCCTCCTGCGGCGCCAAAATTATCGGCTGGCCTGGTGGAAAGTCGCCGGCGACGAATCCGATTACAGGCGTTTCTTCGACATCTCCGATCTCGTCGCCCTACGCATGGAAGACCCCGAGGTCTTCGCCGCCTACCACTCGGCGCTGCTGGGATTGGTTCGCGAGGGCAAGGTGTCGGGGCTGCGAGTCGATCATCCCGACGGCCTACGAGACCCACAGCAGTACTTCGAGAGGCTCGCTGAGGCCACGTCAGGGGCGTGGGTGGTAGCCGAGAAAATCCTCGCTTCCGAGGAGGTCCTCCCCGACGGCTGGCCGGTGGCGGGAACAACCGGCTACGACTTCGCAAACCAGCTCGGGGGTCTTTTCGTCGACCCGGCAGGCGAAGAGGAGATCACTTCGACCTACCGGGACTTCACCGGCGATGAGAGCACCTTCGACGAGACTGCCGGCATCGCTAAACGCGAAGTCATAGACGGATCCCTCGCAGCAGACTTCGAGCGCCTTACCGCTTCGTTCGTGGATGTGTGCGAAGGTCGCATGCACTACCGCGATTTTACCCGTCCCCAACTTCGCTCTGCGCTAGCAGAGACAATGGCATGCTTCGGCTTCTACCGCCCGTACGTGCGTCCGGACGGGTCGACCACCGCCCAGGACCGCCGCTCGGTCACGGCGGCTATAGCCGCCGCTTCGCGACGGCGACCGGACCTCGATCCTGAAGTCTTCGATTTGCTCGAGGAGATCCTCCTTCTCGACCAACGCGCTCCCGTCGAGGTCGACCTGGCGATGCGGTTCCAGCAGCTATGCGCAGCTGTGACAGCCAAAGGGGTCGAAGACACCGCTTTCTACCGCTACGTCAGGTTCGTCGCGTTGAACGAAGTGGGCGGCGATCCCAGCCGTTTCGGCGTTATCCCCCGAGATTTCCACGCTCACAACCTTCGGATCAACACGGCGTGGCCTTCGACGATGGTCGCGACCTCCACCCACGACAGCAAACGTTCGGAGGATGTCCGCGCAAGGCTGGCGGTGCTGTCCGAGATCCCTGTGACGTGGCGAAAGGCCGTACGGGAATGGTCGCGAATCACAGCGCAGCACAAGACACGAGACCTCCCGGACCGTCGAACGGAGTACCTGCTGTACCAGACGCTCGTCGGCGCCTACCCACTAAGCGTCGAACGCGCAGCGGCCTACATGCGAAAGGCCGCGCGCGAGGCGAAGCTCGCGACGAGTTGGAGCTCGCCGAACCTCGACTACGAACGTGCGCTCGACGACTTCGTCACCGCTGTCCTAAGCGACGAGTCGTTCACGTCGCACCTGGAGAGCTTCGTCTCGGGTCTGATAGGTCCCGGGAGGAGCAATTCCCTCGCCCAGACAGTCCTCAAGCTGACCTCGCCCGGCGTAGCGGACATCTACCAGGGTTGCGAGACTCACAATTTGACTTTGGTGGATCCCGACAACCGCTCCCGCGTCAACTTCAGCAAGCTTGACTCCCTGCTCGACGAGTGCGAGCAGGCCTACAGCACCGCGGGGATCTCGGGGATCCTCTCCGGAGCCGACCGCGGCCTGGACAAGCTGTTCGTGCACCAGCGCACGCTCGCGACGCGCCGGGACAACCGCGAAGCGTTCTCCCCCGACGCCCAGTATCGACCAATCGAAGCTGAAGGTTCCGCCCGCGAGCACGTGGTCAGCTTCGTGCGAGCAGAGCGCGTCCTCGTCGTGGTCCCCCGGCTGGTCATGGGTCTGAGAGCGAAAGGCGGGTGGGATAAGACGCGACTCCGGCTCCCCCCAGGCTCCTGGTCGGATTGCTTCAGCGGTACTGTTTGGTCCAACGAAGCGCGTCTGAGTGAGCTTCTGGGATCCTTCCCTGTCTCTGTGCTCGTCAAGCAGCCATGACAAGCGACGCTTTGGCACGAGAGAATCCCAGACAGCATCGGCCGGCTGGCGTGTGGACTCCACGCGTTTGGGCGCCGCTAGCTCGCAACGTGGAGTTGGTGTTGGCCTCCGGAGAACGACACCCGATGGTCCGGGCTGACGAACTGCTCGGAGCCGGGTGGCATGTCGCGCCGGGTGTCGATCTCGCCGGCGGGGTTCGCTACGGCTTCTCCCTCGACCACGGACCTGCGCGCGCCGATCCACGGTCCGCGTCGCAGCCCTGTGGGCCTGAAGGTCTATCCGAGGTGATCGACCATAACCGCTTCGAGTGGTCCGATCTCTCCTGGAGGGGGTTTCATCTAGCCTCCGCTGTCATCTACGAACTTCACGTCGGAACCTTCAGCCAGGAGGGCACTTTCGACGCCGTCGCCACACGCCTCGACCACCTGGTCGACCTTGGGATCACAGCGATCGAGCTGATGCCCGTTGCCGAGTTTCCCGGTGAGCGCGGCTGGGGTTACGACGGAGTGAACCTGTACGCCGCGCACCACGCCTACGGTGGCCCGGACGCCTTGAAGAGGCTAGTAGACGCCTGCCACAAGCGTGGTTTGGCGGTGATACTTGACGTCGTCTACAACCATCTCGGCCCCTCGGGTAACTACCTGGGCGAGTTCGGACCTTACTTTACCGACAGGCACCAAACGCCGTGGGGACAGGCAATCAACTTCGACGGACCTGGCAGTGACGAGGTGCGACGCTTCGTCACCGACAACGCCGTACAGTGGCTAGCCGACTATCATCTCGACGGCTTGAGGCTCGACGCCGTTCACGCAATCTTCGATTCGTCGGCCGTTCACATCCTCGAGCAACTCGCGTCTACAGTAGCCGAACTCTCAGCCGCTACCGGGTGGAGACGCTGGCTTGTAGCCGAAAGCGACCTCAATGACCCGCGGATAGTGAAAAGCTGCCAGGTCGGCGGCTTCGGACTCGACGCCCAATGGTTGGACGACTTCCACCACTCGCTGCACTGCCTGATCACCGGCGAGCGAGGCGGCTACTACAGCGACTTCGGTCGGGTGGAGGACCTCGCGACGTCCCTACAACACGGATACGTCTACTCGGGCCGTTACTCGGCCGTGCGAGATCGCTCCCATGGGCGTACGACTGCCGGGCTGGCAGGCTGGTCGTTCGTGGGCTTCGCCCAAAACCACGACCACGTGGGCAACCGGGCGGTCGGCGATCGTCTCAGCGCTAACGTCAGCGTCGGATCCCTCAAGATAGCCGCCGCCCTGACCATCCTTGCGCCGTTCATCCCGATGGTGTTCCAAGGAGAGGAGTGGGCTGCGTCGACACCGTTCGCATACTTCACCGATCACACCGATCGAGCGCTTGGCGACGCGGTGCGCGAGGGACGCCGTAACGAGTTCGCCTCTTTCGGCTGGGACCCGCTAGCAGTACCCGACCCGCAGGACCCGGCGACCTTCGAAGCTTCCCGCCTGCGGTGGGACGAGACCGACCAGAGCGAACATCGCGATGTTCTCGAATGGTATCGGTCCCTCATCCGGCTTCGCCGCTCGGTCCCCGAGCTGGCCGACGGCCGGATGGACAAGGTCAGGTTCTCCCGGATCGCCGACAGCGTGTTCACCGTCTCGCGTGGACCGGTGCTCCTCGCCGTGAACCTGAGCGCCGCGCACGTCGCCGTTACGCTAGATTCCCCACAGGACGCGATGCCGGTCGCCCGTATAGCGCTCGCCTCGCAGGGGGAATGCGACTTGCGCTCCGGGAAGGTGGAACTGCCCGCCGAGTCGGCTGCCGTGGTGATAACACCCACCGGCGTCCTCCCCGCCGAAACCAGCGTCGAGCCGCCAGCCACACAGCTAGGTCCTGTTTCCTCCCCAGCGAAGGGAGACTCCCGATGACCGGAATCTTCGAGCCCCACTACAGCTCCTCGTGGCCCACCGAGAGGTGGCCAGGAAGACCGTCTCCGCTGGGAGCGACCTACGACGGAGCTGGCACTAACTTTTCGATCTTCTCCGAGGGCGCGGAAGCTGTCGAACTGTGCCTTCTCGGGGCCGACGGCGACGAGCTAAGCATCGAGCTCGACGAAATCGACGCTGCCTGCTGGCACGTCTACCTGCCCAACGTGTCACCCGGACAGCGCTACGGCTACCGGGTGCACGGACCTTGGGATCCACCTTCAGGGCTTCGCTACAACCCGGCCAAGCTGCTGTTGGACCCCTACGCCAAGGCGATAGAAGGTTCCGTCGACTGGAACCCGGCGTGTTTCGGGCACGTTCCCGGGGACGAGGACACAAGAAATGACTCTGACAGCGCAGCGCATGTTCCCAAGTCCGTCGTCCACCAGCCATACTTCGACTGGGGAGACGACCGCCGGCCGGGAGTCCCGCTGCACGAAACGATCATCTACGAGACCCACGTCAAGGGTTTCACCCGCAGGCATCCCGACATCCCCCGTGCGCTCAGAGGGACTTTCGCCGGGATGGCCCATCCGGTGGCAGTGGACTACCTGCGCTCACTCGGCGTCACCACAGTCGAACTGCTCCCCGTCCACCAGTTCGTGCACGACGGCCATCTCCTAGAGCGAGGACTTCGCAACTACTGGGGCTACAACTCGATCGGGTTCTTCGCTCCGCACAACGAGTACTCGGCGAACGGACCTCGCGGTCAACAGGTCCAGGAGTTCAAAGCGATGGTAAGGACCCTCCACGAGGCTGGGATCGAGGTGATTCTCGACGTCGTGTACAACCACACGGCGGAAGGCAACCACCTAGGACCGACGTTGTGTTTTAGGGGCGTAGACAACCGCGCCTACTACCGTCTCGTTCCCGGCGACGAGGCGCACTACTACGACACGACAGGAACGGGCAACAGCCTAAACGTCAGTCACTCACGAAGCCTCCAGCTGATAATGGACTCGCTGCGCTACTGGGTTACCGAGATGCACGTAGACGGCTTCCGTTTCGACCTCGCCGCCACACTGGCCCGTCAGTTCTTCGACGTCGACAGGCTGTCGGCGTTCTTTGACCTCGTAGACCAAGACCCGATCGTCAGCCAGGTCAAGCTCATCGCCGAACCCTGGGACCTTGGCCACGGCGGATACCAGGTCGGCAACTTCCCACCTTTGTGGTCGGAGTGGAACGGAAAGTACCGAGACACCGTCCGCGACTTCTGGCGGGGAGAGCCGGCGACTCTTCCAGAGCTCGCCACCCGCCTGACGGGCAGCTCCGACCTCTACCAGGCCGACAATCGCCGGCCTGTCGCGAGCATCAACTTCGTCACAGCCCATGACGGTTTCACATTGGCGGACCTCGTCTCCTACGACCACAAGCACAACGAGGCCAACGGTTACGACAACACAGACGGGGAGGGCCACAACCGGTCCTGGAACTGCGGCCACGAAGGCCCGACGGACGACCCGGACGTACTCGCATGCAGGAGTCGCCAGCAGCGTAACTTCATAGCCACTCTCCTTTTGAGCCAGGGTGTACCCATGATCGCCGGGGGCGACGAGATCGGCCGCACACAACGTGGCAACAACAATGCCTATTGCCAGGACAACGAGGTTTCATGGTACGACTGGGCCCAGCTCGACTCTGATCTGTTCGAGTTCACACGGCGCATGATCGAGCTTCGAAAGCTGCACCCGGTGTTGCGCCGCAGGCGCTGGTTCCACGGTATGCCCATACGCGGCGTTCCCGACATCGGCTGGGTGAAACCCGACGGCAGCGATATGACAGACCAGGATTGGGACGCAGGGTTCACTCAGGCTATCGGCGTCTTCTTGAACGGCGAGGCTATCCCCACGAAGGACACCCGTGGGCGGCGGGTGACCGACGACTCGTTCCTGGTGCTCCTCAACGCACACCGCGAACCTCTTAAATGGCGACTTCCCGAACGCTGGGGGCTCGGCTGGACGCTGGTCACGTCGACCGGCGCTGTTCCGACTCTCGGCAAGAAACCGCACCGCAATGTGACGGTCGGACCGGGATCGTTGACAATATTCCAGCAAGGTGTCGACAACCGGCGTTAGGGGCCGTCCCCTTCGACCGCTATCTCCGAGGCCGAGCCTGCTGCCAGGGCTCGGAGGGCCTCTATCTGGCCGGTATTTCCGATTACCACAAGTACGTCGCCGCCGTGGATCAGCGTTTCTGGAGGCGGGTTCGTCAAAAAGCCCTCCCCGACATGGTGGATAGCCAGGACAAGCGCTCCCGTCATCGCGTGGAGCCGGGATCCTCGTAGCGTCATATCAGCAATCGGCGACGACAGCGGAACCGGTATCTGCTCGAGGCGGAACTCAAGGCTTCCGTCGTGCATGACGATATCGAGGAACTCGACGACGTGAGGCTGCAAAGCGAGGGCCGCCATGCGAGCGCCTCCTAAATCTTGGGGGTTGACGACTCTGTTCGCGCCTGCCTGAAGAAACTTGGGCACCGCCGACTCAGATGACGTGCGTGCCACTATGAACAGATCGGGATGCATCGACCTGGCGGTCAGAGTGACATAAAGATTGTCGGCGTCGCCGCTGAGAGCCGTGATGAGCACCCGGGCTCTGGCGATCCCAGCAAAGCCCAGAACCTCCTCGTCGGTGGCGTCCCCGCAAATCGACAAGCCTTTCACGGTCGCGATCCTCTCCGCAGAGGAATCGACCACCACGACTTGCATATCCGAAGCTGCCACATAGCGGGCTATGGAACTACCCACCCTCCCCCATCCGCACAAGATGAGGTGACCCTGGAGATTGTCGATCTGGCGTTGCATTCGTCGCCTCCTGAGCTCGTCGCTTAGGTATCCGCCGACTAGCGTCTCCACCAGCGTACTGAAGGTGTACGCCGCTACGCCGACCCCGGCGAGGATCAGGATAATCGCAAACGCCTTCTCACCTGCTCCGAAGGGACGGACCTCGCCGAAACCGACCGTCGAGACGGTGACCACCGTCTGGAATGCGGCGTCGAGAGGGCCGTAGCCGAACATCATGAACCCCGCCGTGCCCGCAATTACGACTGCGACTAGGCTGATAATCCCGTAGCGAAGGCGCATCGCCGGTTCCGTTTGGCGTCCGAAACCGGGTCGGCCTCGAGCGCTGGACCCGGGCGGGAACGCACCCTTGGGCGGATCATGCGCCACGCAGCACCGCCGCCCAGAGTCGGTCGGCGACAGCGGCTACCGCCTCGGCGACTACGATGTAGCGTCGGTACATGTCCTGGCCAATAAGCACTTTACGCAGATCTTCGGAGCTGACTAGCTTCCCCATTGCGACTCGATAGCAGCGCTCGACTTCATATGCGGCATCGCTCGCAAGGTCAGCCTGGCGCCCCGCCTCTCGAGGATCTTTCACTAGGAGTGCCGCTGCGGACGCCACTGCCCGGGCTCCGGCCGTGAGGTGCCCGCTCATGGCTGCTGCATGGCCGTCAGGTTCCCAGCCCAGCACCTCGCCTTCGCGCACCACGTTGCGGGCTCGGACCACCACCCGGTCGATGCGCTCCGATATCACGAAGAGGTCTTCCTGGTCGATCGGCGTCGACAGGGCGGACTGCAGCGCTGCCAGAAGCCGGCGACGGGCGTCGTAGGCGTCGTGCTGGGCGCTTCTCACAGCATCCGCCGCTACGCCTCCGGCTCCCCTGGACCACGACTCGAAGGAAACCATCCCGTCCACGCTCAGCTTTGCCTGCGACCCGAGCAGGCCTATGACGTCTGGCACGACGGGAAGAAACAGCCTCGACAGCCTACGCCGGTGAGCGCTCCTGGCAGCCCTGTTTGCCGGCGGCTCGTCTGAGCTGGTCACGCTACGCTGCCTGCGAACTTGAAAGCCATCTCGACGAGCGCTCCAAGAACAGCGCAAGCCGGTACGGTGACCGCCCACGCCGCAGCGACTGTGGCGACAGTCGGCCAGTGCACGTGGCGTCTGCGGCGTGCCGCTCCGGTGCCGATCACGGCCGAGTCGAGGACGGTCGACGTGCTCACAGGGGCTCCGAGCAGAGCGGCCCCTATGATGACCATGGCTGCCGAGCTCTGTGCGGACAGGCCGTCGAGCGGACCGCCCCGGTAGAACTTCGAGGAAACGGTGTTCACTATCCTCCGCCCTCCAGCTGCGGTACCGGTTGCAAGGACAACTGCCACCATAGCCTTGACCCAGAAAGGAACACCGAAGTTCTTGATTACGCCCGAAGCGACCAGGACCGCCGTCGCCAGTCCCATCGCCTTCTGGCCGTCGTTGGAGCCGTCAGCGAGTGCCACGACTCCCGCGGTTACCCAGATGGAACCGCGCACTGGCCCAAGTGCATGGCGCGATGCACGGCGCAGAGCAGCGCCGAGTGCTCCCCTCGTCGCTGCAGACGCTGCGCCGCCCAGAAGGGGTGAAACGACGAGCGCTGCGAGAGTTCCTGCCACCCCGTAAGGGTGAAGCCCGTGAAGTCCGCCCCACCCGACTGCGCTGAGACCCCCTTCGACGGCCGCTGCGCCGGCGAGGCCACCGACGATGGCGATGCTGGCACTGACCGGGACACCCCGTCTCGTCGCAACGAGGGTGAAACACAGGCTCGGCAGACCACCCGCTAGGTAAACCTGCGACAGCTCGTGGGCAGGAACGTGCACGATGCTCGTCATGGTCACTGCCACCGCCTGGCCTGCGATGATCCCGCCGACGACGTGGACCACGAAGGAAAAAGCCATGACCGTCCGGTAACCACCGGCCCGGGCTGCGATCAGCGCAGCGCTAGCGTTCGGCGCATCCGACACACCCAGCATGAAAGCGAACCCGACGACGACGCCTATCGCTGCGAGATCCGGTAGGCCCACAGCGCTAACATAGTGAGTGGAACACACGCTCGGCTCAAGCGCCGGCCTGGGAGGGTGGTCACGATCGGCAGGGCCCTACATTCAGCGGGAGCCACAGCAAGCGGCCAGCCGGTGCCTTCGCAGGTGCTCTGGCGGCACTACCTAAACGCGGTGATCGAAATCGAAGTCAGCCCCGGACGCTGGGCCAACCTCAACGGATCTGACGCGCTAGGCGTTCTACCGCTCCCCGCTCCAATCCACGTGATCACAGCGTGCAACCCACAGGGCAGGGAGCGCTCCGAAGCGTCGAACCGTGCCGCCGCAGCCGAACTCGCAGGCGAGCTGTGGGTATCGGGTGTCGCCATGTCCAGAGCGTTGGGGCGAAGCCCTAGCGGGGATCACTCCGAATCAAGCGTAGCGGTAAGTGGGCTCAGCCGACAGGAAGCTCTGCGCCTGGGCCGTCGCTGCGGCCAGATCGCAATCTACGAGGTCACGGCTGACTCCGTCATCCTGGTGGCCTGCGACGCCGAGCGCGTCGAGGCTGTCGAGCGGCGTTCCACCGGGCGCACAGGACCCCATCGGGGTTCCCACGTTCCGCGCATACGAAATTCGACCGGGGAGTGTGCGTCGTGTATCCCTGGGGAGGCGGCGCTCACCCGGCCAACAAAAAATCCCCGGCCGGCCCCTACCGCTTCATAGCGGCCAGTTCCTTCACCCTGCTCTAGTTAACCATCCAGCAGGGCTCACGCATAACGAGACATCAAACAGCGGTTCACCTAAATTCTAACTTGTCGCGGACCCTTAGCCCCGGCTGACCATGAGCTGTGCGGCTTCAGCCAGGGCAGGGATAGCCGTAGAAATAATGGCCCGGGCCCGGGCCCGGTCTTCGTCGTCGAGCGCATAGCGGCTGCCGCTCTGGTCACCGACGGTTGAGACCACGTCGTCCTGCTCCATCGACTCGAGGTGACCCTTGAGCCGCCATCCGGCGAGAGCCTCCACAGCATCGAGGACGTCCTTGGCCAGCGTGGCGTCGAGGTGGCCTTTGGCGTGGAGGGCTTTGACCCGCTCTCGGGTGTTCGCCACCGTGATCTCGGCGCACAGGCACATCCCCTTGATGTAGAGCTGGATAGGCCGTGAGAGCTTTTTGACGTTGAGTTGGGCGCCGTCTGCGTCGAGAGACCCGGGGCTAGGCAGCTCGCCCATCTGCGTGGTCGCCTCCTCGATCGCTACCCGCCCCGATTCGACCGCACGGGACTGGCCGCCTTTGCCCTTCTCGGTCAGGGTCCGGGCCAGCTTGCCCTGGTACTGCTGGGCCAGCTGGACGCCTCCCCCAGAGCCGAAGGCGAAGCGCGGCTCGCGCAGGGCGTCGAACAACTCGGCGTCGGCGCCCAGTTCGATGTCTGCCTGGTTGAATGTGATCCAACCGGGTCGGCGCTGGATGCGGGCCAGCTCCTCGGGGGTACCGATCAGGACCTCCGGTCCGTAGGGCATCTGGCCCGAGGGCGCTGGGAACACGCCTCCCTCACAGATACGGAGTCCCTTGCGCTCCTTGCCCGACTGTGCGGCGGCGCCGCGCTCTCCGAGACCGTTGGCCTTGGCAGCCATGCGCCGTCCAAGCTCTTGGAAGTACTCCTTCGAAGTGTGTTTCTCCTTGCCCATCCTGGTCGACTTGGTGGTGCTGCCCACGACTAGGGCCACGTCGAGGTCTCCGAAGCTGGTGTGCTCCTGGCGCCCCCCCGAACCGAGCGCCAGGAAGGCGTACTCGCTGGGCGGAGTACCCCAACCGGCCGCCTGCATCTCTTGAAGCGCCTCTACGTGGAACTGTTTCAGGAGCAGGTCCACCACGTCCGACGCGTAGCGCTGCACCACGAACGCCGGAACCTGGCGGGCCAGCATGTCCTTCATCTCTTTCCGAGCCTGGTCGAGTTCCGCCTTGTGCATGTTGTCAAGGTCGCCTTTGGAGGTCTCGGTCGGCGCCTGGAGCCGACCCGGGCCGCTCTCGGTGGCCTGCGCCTGCTGCAGCCCGAAGGGAACCCGCTCGGGCATGTATCGCTCGCCCCGCCGCTCCAGGGCGCCTGAGCCGGCCGAGAACAGATCGCCTCTGGCCTCGGCAGTGCGCCGGCCTTTCTCCGTGGCGTCTTGGAGCTCCTGGCCGGTTTTGCCGGCGCCCATCTCGCTGGGTAGCAGCCGATTCGCCTGGATCTGCAGTTCGTTGACCAGTCCCTGGTAGCGCTGGGCCACCTCGCCCCATCGGATCACCGGGTCGTCCTCGTGGAGCATCGGGGGGAGCGCTGCTAGCCTGCCCAGGGCGGGCCGCTTCTCGTACTGCCACACCAGCCGAGCCCCCAGACGGTTGATCTGGGCGATCTGAGAACCTCCCTTTGATCGCGACGCCTCGGGCACCAGCTCGAAGAAGGATGGCACTGTGACGCCGAGCAGCTCCTTCACGTGCTTCTCCTGCTCCTCAAGCGCCGCGGAGGCCGTTCGGGTGATCCTCCCGATCATCTGGAGGTCATTGTCCATCCTGTAGGCCTCTATCCGATCCAGGGACTTGCTGTACCCGATGGTCCTCAGGGCGCCCTGCACGTCGGGGGACAGATCGTCGAAGGTGGCTGCGCCCAGGTTGCCGCCCAGCCGCGCGGCCAGGTCGACGGCCTGCTCGTAGCTCCCGATGCCATAGGCCATGTAGGCGAGCAGCATGTTCTGGGCCAGCCTCACACGCCGGGCCGCAGGGCTGTCCGCTTTGAGCGACTTGCCGCCGCTGACTCGTGTCACGATCGCCTGCGCCTGGGCGGTGCGGGACCCATCCCCAGCCGCTATCCACGCGGCCATTTCGGCCGGACCGAAACTTCGAGGGGCCATCATCTCGCCCGTATCAGCGGCCCGGGCCAACGCCGCCGGGAGCTTGAACGGGCCGACCGCCTGGCCGGGCGACTTGCCTTGGGGCTGGGCCGGCGGGTGGGAGGCCAGGTGCTGCTCGAGAGTTAGTACCGCATCAGGGGGCAAGGAGGCGACCGCCTGGTCGAGGGACCGGTCGGCACCCGAAGCGACCGACAGTTCGTGCTCCTCGTCGGTCGGCTCATGATCGCTGCGCGGCTGCTCGGCCTCCGATCGGCCGCTGCTATGGGCCGGGTCGGCCGGGGGCGCCGGCTCGGAGCCCGGTCCTTGCGCCGAGCCGATATGCACGGGCGGATTTGATGGTCTCGACACCACGAAGTCCGCCGGGGGCGCCGGCTCGGAGGATACGAACCGCGAGGTCACGGACCGTATAGCGCCCTTCAGCAGCGCCCCAATCCGTCCGAAAAGGCCCGGGCGGCGACCCGACGGGCCGGTCACGACCGCCGGCGACTGCACCGGGGCCGGCTCGACCGCCGGGACCGGTGGGGGCTTGGTCTGGCGGGACGGTACTAGCGGCGGGGCCGGGCGGGTAGGCGCCGCCGGAGTCACCACCGAGCGGACAGCCTGGTTGCCGACGATCTGCTGGAGGTGCGTCAAGTCGGTCGGCGACAGCCGGTTGAGCACCTCTGCGCGGTCTGGCTTTCGGGCCAGATCCCCGAGCACCCCCTGGATCTGGAGTGAGCTCGGCGCCGCAAACGGCGTTGGACGGGGCGGAACTGGCGGCTTGGCCCGCAGCCCTGATGGCTGTGGGGGCTTCGGAAGGGGTCTGCGTTGCGGCCTGTCACCCGGCTGCATGGTTCAAACGTTACACCACGGAGAAATAACATGGGAAGGCTCGAGCGATCGCTTCGGTGGCTGCCCGACACCCGGACCCTTTCCGAAGGTCGATAGCACGACTGTGATCACTGGTGGTGAAGTCATCTTGGTCAGGCGGTTCAAAGGCCTCCACGGGTGTACGTGGTCGTAGAGATCTAGCCCCGCTACGCTCGCTTCGTCATCCTCACGATGACCCAGACGGGAAACCCGTCTCTTGCAAGTGACATCAGACAGACTCCGCAAAGGCGCAAGCCAAAAACGGACCGGAAAGACCTCCCTCGATGGCTGCTCTTATCGCCACAAGCAGGCCAGCCCAATCGACTGAGCAGCCCGAGTTCGAGGAACGCCACCGCCTTCGTGCGCCGCCGGCTACTAGCGTGGGGACATGGCAGACCGATCCGACCGCCACACCGGTAACCTAGCGCTGCGGCCTCTGCTCGACGCGGGCGTGGACACCATGTTCACCTTGAACGGCGGCCACGTGTGGCCTCTATATGACGCTGCTCTCAAAGCCGGGATGCGCATCGTCGACACCCGCCACGAGCAGACAGCCGTATGGGCCGCTGAGGCCTGGGCCAAGCTGACACGGGACCCCGGTCTTGCGGTGCTGACGGCCGGCCCGGGAGTGACGAACGGTGTCAGCGCTATAACGTCCGCCTTTTTCAACGGCTCTCCTCTCGTCGTGCTCGGCGGACGTGCGCCGCAAGGTCGCTGGGGCGCCGGGTCCCTGCAAGAGATCGACCACCTGCCAATCGTAAGCTCGATCACCAAGATGGCTGCCACGGCCTTCGAGTCTGACGAAGCCCGAGACGTGGTGGCCCGTGCTCTCAGGACCGCCATGCAAGCTCACCGCGGCCCGGTATTCGTCGATTTCCCAATGGATGTGCTCTTCTCCCCGGGGGCCGAAGCCTCCGCTGCGAGCCGTAGCGACACAACCCACGAATCCAAAAGCGATCCCGACGGCGAGTTCGCTCGCGTAGCGGAGCTCATCGCGACAGCCGAACGTCCGGCGCTGATAGTGGGCAGTGACGTCTACTGGGCAGGTGCTTGGGAATCTCTTCGCAGAGCGGTCGAGACGATGGAGATACCGTGCTACGCGAACGGGATGGGCCGAGGATGTCTTCCCGGCGACCACCGTCTCGCGTTCAGCCGCACCCGAGCGACACTGAGCAAAGAGGCCGACCTAGTAGTGGTCGCCGGGACGCCCTTAGACTTCCGCCTGGGCTTCGGACGCTTTGGGGACGCACGAGTCGTGCACCTGGTCGACAGCCCAGAGGCCACTTCGCCACTCGCTCTCGACGCCACGAGCGTTGTCGGGGACCTGACGGCGGCCTTCGAGGCGATCGCTGCCTGGAGTGGCCCGAGGACGAATCACAGCAGCTGGGTCAGCCGCCTGACGGACGCGGAGAACGCTCATAGCGCCGCCGACCAGGCGAAACTGCGTTCGGAGTCGAACCCGATAAAACCCACCCGCGTCTTCGGCGAGCTCAACCAGCGGCTCAACCGGGACGCCGTAGTCATATGCGACGGTGGCGACTTCGCGTCCTACGCAGGCAAGTACGTGACCACTTTCACCCCCGGCTGCTGGCTAGACACCGGTCCTTACGGCTGTCTGGGAAACGGACTCGGCTACGCTGCGGCCGCTCGACTGGCGAGGCCCGACTCCCAAGTCGTGGCGATACTCGGCGACGGTGCCGCAGGCTTCGCTCTCGGGGATCTTGACACGCTGGTAAGGCACCGGCTTCCCGCTGTCCTCGTAGTCGGCAACAACGGGATATGGGGATTGGAGAAGCATCCCATGCGCGCCGTGTACGGCTACGACGTGGCTTGCGACCTGCAACCGGGCACCCGCTACGACCTCGTCGCCCAGGCCCTCGGGGGGGACGGCGAGACCGTAACCGACCCGGCCGGGATAGGACCCGCTCTCGACCGGGCGTTCGCGTCGAAAGTCCCCTACGTGGTCAACGTCCTAACCGATCCCGACGATCAGTATCCGCGAAGCTCGAACCTGGCGTGACAAGTAAGGCGCAAGACCTTATTCGTTCAAGGTGACATCGTGCGTGGCTATCCTGAGATGCCCTACACTTGATGGCAGTGAACGCTTTCACCATGCCACCAGCCGAGACAGCGGACGAGTCGAACCCACGGCGGCGTAAGAGAAACCCCCGAGGTCAGGGTTCACGGCTCCGAGAGGAGATCATCCAGGCCACGAGCGTCCTATTGGAGCGCACGGCCAACGAAGAGTCGGTCACCTTGAGGGCTATCGCACGAGAGATCGGAATCGCGTCACCGTCGATTAACTCGCACTTCGCCGACCGCATGGAGATCCTTGACGCTGTCATAGCCCGAGAAGTGACCGCTCTCTACGAGATGCTCGCAGCGGCAGTGGCATCCCGGACCGACCCCGTCGACAGGTTCCTCGCAGCGGTTCGCGCGTACTACCACTACGGCGTCACACGCCCCAGCCGGTACCGCCTGCTCCTCGGCAGGCGGTTCCTGCCCGACTGGAACGAGGACCGCCAGATGACCGACTCCTTGCAGGTCACCGGAGCTGCGTTCCAGATGGTCGTCAGTCTGATCCAAGACTGCATCGACGAGCGACGTTCCTCCAACGCAGACGCTTCGACGACAGCGGTCTCGGTTTGGGCGGTTCTGCACGGCGTGCTTGCGTTGCCCAACTCGATCACCACTTTCCCGTGGCCGGACATGGAGCAAGTCCTCGAAGCTGCGGTGATCCGCATCGCCGGCCTCGACGTGGCCGAGCACTGACTGAGCAGAGCACTGAACTAACCTGCGTCCGGATCCGGGCGAGGACCCCAGCCGGTACCGAAGCCCGCCGGGTTTGAGTTTTATGACCTAAGCCTCTAGCAGACGAGCTTGGCCGGAGCGACACTTACAGGCATGGAGCAAACCACCCCCAGCGACACTGGCGCGCCGAGAGGACCTTTGAGCGTCGAGGAGTTGCGTGACATCCACGCTTATTGGAGAGCTGCCAACTACCTTTCAGTCGGCCAGATCTACCTTCTCGACAATCCCCTGATAGGCGACGGTCTGCGTTCCGACCACGTCAAACCCCGCCTGCTCGGGCACTGGGGGACAACGCCGGGCCTCAACCTTCTCTACGCGCACCTGAACCGGGTGATCAAACAACGCGACGTGGACGTGGTGTTCGTGTGCGGCCCCGGTCACGGGGGTCCCGCAGTAGTAGCCAACAGCTACCTGGAGGGCACCTACAGCGAGATATACCCGCATATCACGACCGACGCCGAAGGGATGCGACTGCTGTTCCGCCAGTTCTCATTCCCGGGTGGGATCCCAAGCCACGCTGCCCCCGAGACGCCAGGGTCGATGCACGAAGGGGGCGAGCTCGGATACGCCCTGGCTCACGCTTTCGGGGCGGCCCTCGACAACCCGGACCTGATAGTCGCCACGGTCGTCGGGGACGGGGAAGCCGAGACCGGTCCTTTGGCAACGAGCTGGCACGCCAACAAGTTCTTGAACCCTGCCAGCGACGGGGCTGTGCTCCCGATCCTGCATCTGAACGGCTACAAGATCGCCAACCCGACCGTCCTGGCACGCATACCAGAGTCCGAGCTCGTCGACTTGCTCAGGGGATACGGCTGGAACCCTCTGATAGTCTCTGGCGACGAACCCATGGAAGTACACCAGCTTTTGGCGGGGACTTTCGACCATGCCTTCGATTCGATAGCAGAGATACAGACCCGGGCCCGAGACCACGGTGTCGGCGCGCGCCCAGAATGGCCCATGATCGTGTTACGCACCCCGAAAGGCTGGACCGGGCCGGCGGTCGTGGACGGCAACAAGACGGAGGGCTCGTGGCGGGCCCACCAGGTGCCCCTCGCTGACGTGCGCAACAACCCGGAGCATCTAAGCCAACTGGAAACGTGGATGCGGAGCTACCAACCCGAGGAGCTCTTCGACCGCACCGGGACTCTTCGCGCGCACCTGACTGCTCTCCCCCCGACCGGGGACAAAAGGATGAGCGCTAACCCCCAGACCAACGGGGGACGCCGCAGCGTAGACCTGATGATGCCCGACTTTCGCGACTACGCCGTGGAGGTGACCGCACCCGGTGCCGTCGTGGACGAGGCGACGCGCACCCTCGGACGCTTCCTGCGCGACGTCATGGCAGCGAACTCCGCCAACGCCAACTTCAGGGTCTTCGGTCCGGACGAGACGGCATCGAACCGTCTAGACGCCCTCTTCGAGGTGACCGGCCGTACCTGGATGGGCGAGACTCATCCCGACGACGACGAGCACCTGAGCCCGAACGGCAGGGTTACCGAGGTCCTCTCGGAGCATCTCTGCCAGGGGATGCTCGAAGGGTACCTCCTGACCGGACGCCACGGGTTGTTCTCCTGCTACGAGGCTTTCGTGCACATCGTCGACTCGATGTTCAACCAGCACGCCAAGTGGCTGAAGACCACACGCGAGATCGAGTGGCGCCGGCAGATCCCCTCCCTCAACTATCTGCTCACGTCCCACGTCTGGCGCCAGGACCACAACGGCTTTTCGCACCAGGACCCGGGCTTCATAGACCACGCTGTCAACAAGAAGGCGGACATCATCAGGGTCTACCTGCCACCCGACACCAACTGCCTGCTGTCGGTTGCCGACCACTGCCTGCGATCCCGCCACTACGTGAACATCGTGGTCGCAGGCAAACAACCGGCCCTGCAGTACCTAGACGTCGAAGCTGCGGCCGTCCACTGCCGCCGGGGGCTCGGAATATGGGAGTGGGCTAGCAACGACGCTCCCGGCGAGCCCGACGTGGTCATGGCATGCGCCGGGGACGTCCCCACCTTGGAGGTGCTCGCCGCAGTGGACCTCCTGCGCCATAACCTCCCGGAGCTCAAAGTACGGGTCGTCAACGTGGTCGACCTGATGACTCTGCAACCCCAAGCCGAGCATCCCCACGGCATCTCCGACGCCGAGTTCGACTCTCTCTTCACCGTCGACAAGCCGGTGATATTCGCCTACCACGGCTACCCGTGGCTGATCCACCGGCTCACCTACAGGCGGACGAACCACGCCAACATCCACGTCAGAGGCTACAAGGAGGAGGGGACTACCACCACGCCGTTCGACATGACCGTGATGAACGAAATGGACCGCTTCCATTTGGTCATGGACGTCGTGGACCGGGTCCCAGGGCTCGGGCAGAAAGCCGCCTACCTGAGACAGGACATGGCCGCCCGCCTGGCCACCCAGTGGGAGTACACCAAAGCCCACGGGGAAGACCCCCCGGAGATAAGCGACTGGGCATGGCCGGGCTGAGCGGTGGCGTCCGATCGGATCCTGGTGGTGAACTCCGGCTCGTCGAGCGTCAAGTTGCGCGTCGTGGAAGCTGACGACACCATCAGCGCTGCGGAGGATCTAGGCCCCCCAGACGCCAAACTGGCCGACGCCCTCGCAGGCTTCGTCGCCCGGATGGGACCGCCCGACGCTACCGCCCATCGGGTGGTACACGGTGGCGGCTTGTTCAGCGCTCCGACCGTGATAGACGACGCAGCCCGGGCCGCGCTGGAAAAGACCACTCTTCTAGCACCGTTGCACAACCCGCCGGCCCTCGTAGCGATCGACGTCTCCCGGCGACTGCTGGCAGGCAAGCCGTGCGTGGCGTGCTTCGACACGTCTTTTCATACCACGATAAGCCCGCAAGCTTCGACGTACGCGATCCCGGCGTCGTGGAGGACGGACTGGGGGGTCCACCGCTACGGTTTCCACGGGCTCAGTTGCGCCTGGGCAACCCGTCGGGCACCTGAAATCCTCTCCCCCGCGTCGCTCCCCTGCCCGCCTACTCCTGGGAGAGGCTTGCGTTTGGTCATCTGCCACCTAGGCTCAGGATCGTCGGTAAGCGCCGTCGAGGGGGGGCGCTCCGTGGACACCACGATGGGTTTCAGCCCGCTGGAGGGGCTCGTCATGGCGAGCCGTCCAGGAGACCTTGACCCAGCGGTCGTGCTGTTAGCCCTGCGCCGGGGTTTGACCGTGGAAGACGTCGACGACGCGTTGGAGAACCGCAGCGGGCTGCTCGGCCTTTCCGACGGGCGCTCGGCGGACATGCGCGACCTGCTCGAAGCACGCCACCAAGGGGACGGGCCAGCGGGGCTCGCCGTGTCGGTCTTCGTTCACAGGCTGAGAGCCAAGATCGCCGCTATGGCGGCAGCGACCTCCGGCACGGACGCCGTCGTGTTCACCGGCGGGATCGGTGAGAACTCCGCTGAGATCCGGGCCGAGGTATGCGCAGGTTTGGAGTGGATGGGCGTGCACGTAGACCCCGCCGCCAACAAAGAGGCCGCCGGCTCCGACCGAGACATCACCGGGCGCGGCTCGTCTGTCGCTGTCGGCGTGGTCGCTGCACGCGAGGAGCTGCAAATGGCCGCGGAGGCGCGCCGGGTGCTTCGTAGGAACTAGAAAGTACAAGGTGTTCCCCTACCGCCTCATCGACTCGGCTGAGAGGCTCAAAGACGTTCTCGACTCGGTGTTCCTGCTAGCCTCCGACCTCGCCCCGGACGCTCTCTACGGCAACGTTGTCGCTTCGGCCACCAGGCTCGTAGACGCTAGGTGCGGGGCGCTGGTGCTTTTGAACCCTGCGACGTCGGGAGCGTCGAAAGTCGTGCACGTCGGGTTGGACTCCGATGCTGTGGCGGATCTCGGCAAGCGACCCGAGCTGCCGGGGCTGCTCGACGCGATGGTCAAAAGGCGCCGGCCGTTGCGACTCGAAGGGTGGAGCGGCGACCCCGCCCAGCTGGGGCTCGCCGGCCCTGCCGGCTCGGTGACGAGCTTCCTCGGCTCTCCGATCCTGGTCGGCTCCCGGCTTTTCGCTCTCTTGTACCTTATCGACAAGGCACCTCGCCGGCCGCCGACCGGGCGCGGCGACGAGGCAACCCCGCAGAACCCGCCGTCGGAGCCTGCGGGCTTCGACGACCAAGACGAGGCGGTCGTGGCGACCCTCGGGTTCGCTGCAGGCTTGGCCTTTGAGATCAACAGGCTCGAAACCCAGGTCCGCGAACTGACGCTCATTTCGGAAAGGGAACGCATCGCCATGGAACTACACGACAAGGTGATCGGAAGGCTGTTCTCGCTCGGCCTTTCTCTACAAGCAGCAGCGCGGACGACCGCAGGGCCTGCAGCGGCGAAACTGCATGGGACAGTAAACGAGCTCGACGCCACGATCCGCGACATTCGCGACACTATCTTCTCGCTCGGCCCTCTCGGCGACCCCTACGCTGACGCCGGCGCCGTCGATGCGACGCCGTCGGAGCTGGAGCAGTGAACGCCCTGCCCACCGACAGCGCCTCGTGGGCTTCTTGCGACGGCGTACTCGCGGACGGAGGCACAGTGCATATCCGTCCGATCGCCCCCTCCGACGCTGCCCGTCTGGTCGAGCTGCACGGACGGCTCTCCGACGAGACGATCTACATGCGCTTCTTCTCCTTCCATCCCCGCCTAGGGGAAGACGAGGTTGCACACCTCACTACCGTCGACGGCGTGGACCGTATGGCGTTGGTCGCGACGTTGCGCGGTGACCTGATCGGCGTCTCCCGCTACGACCGCTCCCGCGACGAACCCGAGGAGGCCGAAGCCGCTTTCCTGGTCGAAGACGCGCACCAAGGTCGCGGTCTAGGGACGCTGCTGTTGGAGCACCTGGCCGTCTACGCGCGAGGGCAGGGCATAAGACGCTTCGTCGCTGACACCCTCCCGCAGAACACAGCCATGCAGGCGGTGTTCCGAAACGCCGGGTTCGTCGAAAAAGCACGTTTCGATAACGGCGTCGTCAGAGTCGAGCTCGACATCGAGCCCACAACGGCCACGACCGACGCTATCGAAAGACGCTGGGCGGACGCCGCTGCCGCTTCTATAGGTAGGGTGCTCCGGCCACGCTCGATCGCCGTGATAGGGGCCGGGCGGGCCCGGGGCGGTGTCGGCCACGAGCTTCTGCGCAACATCCTCGCCGGTGGCTTCAACGGCCCCGTCTACCCAGTTAACCCCTCCGCCCGTTCGGTTGCGAGCGTACCGGCCTTCCCGAGCCTCGCTTCGATCGAAGCTGAAGTCGACCTCGCAGTGATCTCCGTCCCGGCTGCTCAGGTCCCCGGGATCGTCGACGAGTGCGCGGCCAAAGGCGTCAAAGGTCTCGTGGTGGTCACCGCCGGTTTCGCCGAGCTCGGCGCCGGCGGGGCCGACGTGCAAGCAGACCTGGTCCGCAAAGCCCGGGGTGCGGGTATGAGGATGGTCGGCCCCAACTGCATGGGCGTCGTCAACACCGACCCCGACGTGTCGATGAACGCTACTTTCGCGTCCACGGCTCCTCTGCCTGGCAGAGTGGCCCTTTCTTCGCAGTCGGGCGGGCTTGGTATAGCCGTGCTCGAAGAGGCCCAACGGCGAGGCCTGGGCCTGTCCAGCTTCGTGTCGGTCGGCAACAAAGCCGACATAAGTGGCAACGACCTTCTCCGGTACTGGCAGCGAGACGGTTCCACCGACGTGATCCTTTTGTACCTGGAGTCGTTCGGCAATCCCCGCCGTTTTGCCCGTATCGCCCGGGAGGTGTCACGGACCAAGCCGATCGTCGCGGTCAAAGCAGGGCGCAGCCGGGCGGGCATTCGCGCTGCTGCGTCGCACACGGCTGCGCTCGCAAGCTCTGACGTGATGGTCGACGCATTGTTCCACCAGACTGGGGTAATCAGGGTCGACACCTTGGAGGAAATGTTCGACGTAGCCGAGGTGCTCGCGTGCCAACCGGTCCCTGCCGGGCGTAGGGTGGCGATACTCGGCAACGCTGGCGGGCCGGGGATCCTCGCTGCGGACGCCGCCGAATCGGCTGGCTTGGTGGTGGGCGAGCTTTCTGCGTCTTCCCAGTCGGCGCTGCGGGAGTTCCTGCCGGCGGAAGCAGGCGTGGCGAACCCGGTGGACATGGTCGCCTCGGCGACAGCCGCATCGTATCTGCGTGCCCTCGAGATAATCCTCGGAGACGACGGTGTCGACGCTGTGCTGACCATCTTCGCCCCGACGCTGCTAGCCACCGCCGACGACGTCGCCGCCGCCATAAACCAGGCAGCAGTCAACCAAGCACAGGTCGCCGCCGAGAAAAGCGCCCGGGGCAAACCCATCGTCTCTACATTCCTCGGCCGATGGGACATCCCCGAAGGCCTTCAAAACGCCCGCTCCAGGGTACCTTCGTTCGCTTTCCCCGAGCCCGCCGCCCGTGCGCTGGCCAAGGTTTGCGCCTACGGCGACTGGCGTAGCCGGCCGGACGGGAAGCTCCCCGGACGCGACGGGCTTCGAAGTGCCGAAGCTGAGGCCGCCGTGCAGGAATGCCTAGCTCAGCACCCCGACGGCGCATGGCTGCCCCCGGACAAAGTCGAAACCGTCCTTGCGGCCTATTCGATCCCCGCTGCCGCCTCGGTCACTGTGGCCTCCGCCTCTGCGGCCGCTGAGGCTGCCGCCCGGGTCGGCCTGCCGGTCGCGCTAAAAGCGGTCGGCCCGCTTTTGGTGCACAAAACCGATGTGGGTGGCGTCGAGCTGTCCTTGAAGTCGCCAGGCGAAGTGTCGGACGCGTTCGACTCCATGAAAGCTCGTATAGGCGACGCCATGACGGGCGCTCTCATCCAAGCGATGGTCCCTGCTGGTGTCGAGACGGTGGTCGGGCTGGTCCAAGATCACCTTTTCGGGCCTTTGATCATGTTCGGCAGCGGAGGCACCGCCGTGGAGGTCTTCGGGGACCAGGCTTTCCGCTGCCTCCCGTTGAGCGACTTGGACGCTTCGGAACTGGTCCGAGCGACGAAAGGGTCCGCTCTGCTCGGCGGCTACAGGGGTTCCCCGCCGGTCGACATCGCCTCTCTCGAAGCTTTGGTGATGCGGGTCGCTCAGCTCGCCGAGGACCTCCCCGAGATAGCGGAGATGGACCTGAACCCGGTGGTGGTGAGCGAGAGCGGGGCGGTCGTCGTAGACGCCAAGATAAGAGTGGAGATCCCCCCGTCGAGGCCCGACCCGACGCTGCGGCGTCTCTAGGAGGGGATCGTCGAACGCGATGATGGCCCGGAGACTGCGCTCCGGACCCTCATCGCTGTTGGCTGGGCTGCTCAGCTGGCCGGCGTGGGGGTGGGAATCCCGAGGTGACCGGCGAGGACTTCCTCGGTCGGAGCTACCCGGCTGACGTGCCAGAAGCCGAGCCCTGTCAGAATCGCCATGATCGCTGCGAGAATAAAGCTAGCTATGCCAGCGACAAGTGCGATCGTCGCGAACTCCGAGAAGGCGTAGGCCTCGAGGAGGAGTCCCCTAAGCGTCGTGCCTTGGAAGACGGTCTGGACCTCAGCTTTCAGCGCTGCGTTCGTGGGCTGTGCCTGCGACGCAGAGGAGACTTTCGCGTAGACCCCACCGTAGGGCATCTCCGAAAGGTGCACTGCGATGAAGTGGTCAGCGTAGGCTAGAGCCTCGGGGCCGGTAGTGAGCTGCTTGCCGGCGTATGGGCCTAGGTACTTCTGCATCGACGCTGTAATCTCGCCCCCGTTGGGATGAGCCAGCACTGACGCTGTCGGGAAGGTGATCTGCTGTTCGGATAACTGGCTGTGCACGTTCGAGTTCGCAAACGAGTAACCCCACATGAGCAAAGCACCCGCCACGATCAACACGATCGTCAGCACGAGCCCACCAGCTGTCAGAAGTGTGTCGAATGTCTTACGGCGCATTATTCCCATCTCCTTGTCGTTCCGGGTCGCCCGAGACCACCTTGGCCTTCGGAGCTCCAACCCTGAGCACGTATTCATTATCAATCCCGGAGGTCTGCTACCGGTAGGGGCGAAAGACCTCATTTGGATGTGACCAAAGTCCCGGGTAGGGACTTTCGGCCCTGCCGGACCTGCTCGGAGGCTCCTAACATTGCAAAGTAGGCAACATGGCAAAGGGAGATGTGATGGTCGAGACTCCGACGCTGACCACACCTGAGCGGACGGCCGATGTGATACTCGGCTTCGCCAGACGCGGCTACGCCCGGTCGCTGCAGGCGGTTCACGTGCACCTTTGGTGCCCGTCGTGTGACGCCGACTTCGACTCTCATGACCTGATCGTCGAAGAGACAGTAGCTACCAGCCCAGCACCGGACGGTTCGTAAGCCGTCGTTTACGCTCTGCGCTGCACCACCTGCGGGACTCGCGGCGTGTGGCTGGTCCACCATCCCGTCTCAGAGGAAGATCTGCGTCTCCTCAGATGGGTCGACTCGCTCCCATCGGCTTCGGGGGACGGCGGGCGACTTGCGCACCACTGCCAGTGCTTCGCCGGCGACTAACCAGTCTGCGTGCGTTCTAATCGAAGGGTACTACTACCACCGGGCAGGGTGGCCGGTGGGCAAGCTGGCTGCTAGTGCTACCAAGCAGTGATGACCCTCCGACACCACGGCAGCCGACGACTATGACATCCGCCCCTCGGGAGGTGGCAGCCTCGCGCAGAACCCTCTCAGGAGGACCGTATGCTAGCTGACAATCAAAATGTCGCTTTCTGCGGACTAGCGGCTCGCACCACTCTTGGACCATCTGGCGTCGTATCTCAGTTTCGTGGTGCTCTACCGGTACGGGCTCGCCGGTCGGCCGGAGGTGCTCGATAAGGCCCAGAGCATGCACGGCTATAACCTCGGCTCCGGTCGCATCACCGAGAGCTGCGGCCCACTCGACGGCGACAGTGCTGTTAGAAGATCCGTCGACCCCAACAACAATTTTCGAGATCGCTGCCGGGGTCGAACGGTTGCTTTGAGATGCCACGGGATGCAAAGTATGTCAGCCGCGCACCACGACGACTGCCGGCGAGATAGCGTGGCTCACCAGGTGCAGACTCACCGAACCGGCCAGCAGTCCAGTGACCGTCGAGTGGCCACGGGAACCGACCACGAGCAGCGCAGCGCCACTTGACGCCTCCTCGAGGACTTTCGACGCATTCCCACGAACAGCTCTGGCGGTCCACTCGACGCCGGCCGGAGTGGCTACCGCGTCGACTTCTTTCTCCAAGCGTGTCTGTGTGAAATCCCCGAGCTCCGAGCTGCTGCCGAACTCTCCCGGGGTCCAAGCCTGGACCACCTCGACGGACATACCTAACGCAACCGCGTGGCGCAGAGCCCAGTCGAGGGCCCGCTGGGCACCAGGGCTGCCGTCGAAACCGACGACTATCTTCTCAGAGCCTGCTGTAGCCGGTTGATCAGCCATGACTGCTCTCCTTGCCTTGCGGACATGTAACCCATGTCACGGAATGTTCCACTTCGAATTTACGGCCTGGCTTTGGCCGTTCCTAGAGCCGGAAGTCACTTTCCTCGAGCTTCCCCGGCTAACACGCCGATCAGATCAGCCGGCGACGGACGCCGCCTTGGCGACCGGGGGCGGCTGGAGCAGCGTCGCCATTGGTGACCTAAGGCCCTACCGGTAGCATCCCCGCAGCTGCGATGATTGGACTAGGGCCCCTCGAGGGCACACAGGCCAGGAGGACACGCAACGGTCACCTGGGACAGCACCGCTTGTCACAAGCAAGAAAGTCCAAAGGAGTAGCAATGAACGAGCACGCTAACGAACCGCAGGCTCAGGCGTCCGCCGGCCAACCGAGTGTCGCGGACCTGCAGAAGGTCCTCCAACGCTACGCTGATCGGACAGGTAGCGTGTCGGCCGCGAGCGCACACCGTCTCGCGCAGGAGAACGGGTGGACCGGCCGTCTGGTCGAAGTGCTCGAACTGCTGGCGGAAAGCGACCAGAGGATGGGCTACGTCGCCGGAGGACGCCATCCCGACGAGATCGCCACGTGGGTGGCGCTTTGGGCCGAGTCGCCTTTGGAGATCGCGAAGATCGCCATGGTCATGCGCTCGGGGGGCTGGGATCCCGATCCTTTCGTCGTGGTCGACAAGGCGGGCCTGTTGGAGCAGCTCCTCGTCGCAGCCGACGGCACCACGAGACATGTCGAGGGTGAGCTCGTGGGAGCCTGGCTGAGCGACGAGCTCGCCATGGCCGACGACGACGAGATCATCGCCAGGGCAAAAGCGGTGATCGCGAGCGACGGGCTCGGAGCCCCGGTCAAGTGAAGCCTGCGGACCTCGCCGGCTTACCCGACCTGGCGGGGGAGGTCCCTATGGCCGGGCCGACCAGATCCCGTCGGCCGATGTACGTGGACCTGCTGCCACCGTGCAACGCGGCGTGTCCGGCTGGGGAGAATATCCAATCGTGGCTGGCTTACCTCCAGGCGGGGCGCGCCAAAGCGGCATGGGAGGCTTTGATCGCAGACAACCCGTTCCCCGCAGTGCAAGGCAGGGTCTGCTACCACCCTTGCGAGAGTTCCTGCAACCGAGCCGAGCTCGACAGCGCTGTCTCCATCCACGCCGTGGAGCGCTACCTCGGGGATCTGGCAGTCGAGGAGGGATGGGAGTTACCGCCGCCGCTACCCGACAGCGCTAAGAGGGTCATGGTAGTAGGAGCAGGGCCGAGTGGACTGTCCGCCGCCTGGCACCTGGCCAAAGCGGGACATAGCGTGGAGGTCTTCGACTCCGGCGAAGCCCCCGGAGGCATGATGCGCTACGGGATCCCCGCATACAGGCTTCCCCGTGAGACTCTCGAAGCTGAGGTATCCCGGCTCGTCTCCTACGGCGTGTCGATCACCAACAACCACAAGGTGACCGACCTCGAGGAGGAGAGGGTCAGAGGGGCTTTCGACGCGGTCTTCGTCGCGGTCGGTGCCCACCTTTCCAAGAAGGTCGACATACCCAACCGCGACGCAGGCCACATCCTCGAAGCGGTCAGCTTCCTACGCGACGTCGCCAGCGGGGAACGGCCGGTGATAGGCAGGCGTGTCGCTGTGTACGGAGGCGGTAACACCGCGATGGATGCCGCCCGAACCGCCCGGAGGCTCGGCGCGGCCGAGGCGGTCGTCGTGTACCGTCGGACCGCCGACCAGATGAGCGCTCACCCCGAGGAGGCGGCCGAGGCGCAGGCGGAAGGAGTGAAGATCAACTGGCTGCGTACTATCAGCGCCTTCGAGGGCTCCGATCTGCTCGTGGAGGTGATGGAGCTGGACTCAGAGGGGATAGCCCGCCCGACAGGGCGCAGCGAGCGCATACCAGCGGACAGCCTGATCCTCGCCGTCGGCCAGGACACCGACACTTCGTTTCTGCGGTCAGTGCCGGGTGTCGAGTTCAATCCGGACGGTGCGGTGGTCGTGTCGCAGACGATGATGACCGGCTGTCCCGGTGTCTTCGCCGGCGGTGACATGGTCCCAGCCGAGCGGACCGTTACCGTCGGGATCGGGCACGGCAAGAAAGCCGCCCGCCACATAGACGCCTGGCTGCGCCGGGACGAAAGCCCGGCCCCCGCAAAGCACGATGTAGCCTCCTTCGACAAGCTTCATCTGTGGTATTTCGCGGACGCTGACCGCCGGACGCAACCTCAGGTGGATCCCGACGAACGGCTGTCCGACTTCACCGAAGTTACCGGCGGTCTGAGCGACTTGCAAGCGAGCTTCGAGGCGAGCCGGTGCCTTTCGTGCGGGAACTGCTTCGAATGCGACGGGTGCCTCGGTGCATGTCCCGAGGATGCTGTCATAAAGCTCGGCGTGGGCAACCGGTACCGCTTCGAATACGACCGCTGCACCGGCTGCGCTGTCTGCTTCGAGCAGTGCCCTGTGCATGCGATAGTCATGGTCCCAGAGTCGGCCAGCGCGAAGATGGAGGTGCTTAGATGACAGTGACGATAGACGGCAACGAGGCGGCGGTGTCGGTCGCCTACCGTCTCAACGAGGTGTGCTCGATCTATCCGATCACGCCCGCATCCACGATGGCTGAGCTAGCGGACCAGTGGTCGGCGCAAGCCAGGACGAACGTCTACGGCACTGTGCCCCAGGTTATAGAAATGCAAAGCGAAGCCGGCGCCGCGGGTGCGCTGCACGGGGCCCTCCAGGGCGGCGCGTTGGCGACGACGTTCACAGCTTCGCAAGGCCTGCTTTTGATGATCCCCGACATGTACAAGATCGCCGGAGAGCTCACCCCGACGGTCATCCACGTGGCAGCGCGGTCGATAGCAGCCCAGGGGCTTTCGATCTTCGGGGACCACCAAGACGTAATGGCGGTACGCCAGACCGGCTTCGCCATCCTAGGCTCGACGTCAGTCCAAGAAGCTCACGACATGGCGGCCATCGCGCAGGCGTCGACGCTTCAGTCCCGGGTGCCGTTCGTGCACTTCTTCGACGGCTTTCGCACGTCCCACGAGCTGAACTCGGTCGAGTTGCTCGCCGACGAGGACTTGTTGAAGCTCGTGGGGGCCGAGGCGGTCCACTCTCACCGCCGGCGGTCTTTGAGCCCGGAACACCCTGTGATCCGCGGCACCTCCCAGAATCCCGACGTGTACTTCCAGGCACGCGAGAGTGTCAACCCCTTCTACGGGGCGGTGCCGGGCATCGTCGCAGATCAGATGGACCGCCTGGCCGCGCTAAGCGGACGCAGCTACCGCATAGCCGAGTACTACGGCGACCCGCTGGCCGACAGGGTCGTCGTCGCGATGGGGTCAGCTACCGTCACCCTGCGACGCACTGTCGACGCTCTGGTGGCCCGGGGGCAGAAGGTGGGTGTGATCACCCTGCGCCTATTCCGGCCGTTTCCTGGCGAAGCGTTCATCGAGGCCCTGCCAGCGTCGGCGCGACGCGTGGCGGTCCTCGACCGGACCAAGGAGCCGGGATCGATCGGCGAACCTTTGTTCCTCGACGTCGCCGCAGCCCTCGAAGCCGCCGGGTCGTCAGGCGCGGCCGGCCACGTCGAGGTGCTCTGCGGAGGCCGCTACGGCCTGTCATCCAAGGAGTTCACGCCGGCCATGGCAGCCGGGGTCTACAGCGAGCTCGCCGGAGGCAGTCCCAAGAAGCACTTCACGGTGGGCATCAACGACGACGTGTCGGGTACCAGCATCCGATACGGGGAGCGCCTCGACGTCGAAGCTCCCGGGACGGTGCGGGCGGTCTTCTTCGGCCTCGGAGCCGACGGGACCGTCGGCGCAAGCAAGAACACGATCAAGATCCTCGGCTCGCACGGCTTGTTCGCCCAGGGATACTTCGTGTACGACTCCAAGAAGTCCGGCTCGTGGACCGTTTCGCACCTACGCTTCGGCAAGGAGCCCGTCGACGCCCCTTACCTGGTCGAGGAGGCGTCGTTCGTGGGTTGCCACCAGTTCAGCCTTATCAGCCGTCCGGAGGTCCTGGACAGGGCAGCTCCGGGTGCTCAGGTGCTCATCAACAGCCCCTACCCTCCTGAGCAGCTATGGGAGCACCTCGACAGCGCCGTTCAAGGCAAGGTTCTCGCCAAGAACCTCGAGTTGTGGACGGTTGACGCTGCTCGCATAGCCCGCGAGGAAGGCATCGGCGGTCGAGTCAACACCGTCCTTCAAGCATGCTTCTTCGCAATATCGGGGATCCTCGACTACCCGAGCGCACTGGAGAGCATCGAGGCAACCGTGACCAAGACCTACGCCCGAAGGGGCCCCGCGGTCGTCGAAGCGAACCTTGCTGCGCTTCGCAGGGCGCCGGGCGCCGTCGCTAAGGTAGCGACAGCTAGGTCGGTCACATCGAGCGCTCCCACTCCGGCGCTGGTCCCTGCCGGCGCTCCCAGGTTCGTGACTGACGTGACAGCGCCGATGCTCGCCGGTCTGGGAGACGAGCTTGCGGTGAGCGCCCTGCCCGTCGACGGCACGTGGCCGACCGGCACTGCCGCTTACGAGAAGCGAAACATATCCGACCTCGTCGCTTCGTGGGACCCCGAAGCGTGCATCCAGTGCGGCAACTGCGCTTTCGTCTGCCCGCACAGCGTGATCCGCGCGAAGTTCTACGACCGTTCCCTACTCGAAGACGCCCCGCCAGGCTTCAAGTCGGCGCCGCTTCGAGCTCGAGGTCTGCCCGACACTGCTTACACCCTGTCTGTGTACGTGGAGGATTGCACCGGCTGCGACCTGTGCGTCCAGGTCTGCCCGGTGGACGTCGACGGGACGGCTAAAGCGATCAACCTCACCGAGCGGGAGCCGCTGCTCGCCGAGGCGAGGATGTCAACTGCGTTCTTCGAGAAGCTACCTACACCCGAGCGACCCCGGGTGGACTTCGCTACGGTGCGGGGAACCCAGTTCCTCACGCCCCTGTTCGAGTTCTCGGGGGCGTGCGCCGGGTGCGGCGAGACCCCTTACCTCAAGCTTCTGTCTCAGCTGTTCGGGGACAGAGCGCTCATAGCAAACGCTACTGGGTGCTCGTCGATCTACGGAGGAAACCTCCCGACTACCCCTTGGACCACCGACAGCTCCGGGCGGGGCCCCGCGTGGTCCAACTCCCTGTTCGAGGACAACGCCGAGTTCGGCCTCGGCATGCGCCTCGCCGCCGATCAGCACACAACCATCGCCCGGCAACGCCTCGCCGCTATGCGCGACCGGATCGGAGCCGACCTGGTCGACCCGATCCTCTCCTCCCCTCAGCGCAGCGAGTCCGAGATCGCAGCCCAACGCCGGCGCGTAGAAGTGCTCGCCGAGCGAATTTCGACGATGCACGATGCCGACGCCGAAGAACTTCGCAGCGTAGCTGACCATCTGGTCCGCCGCAGCGTGTGGATCGTCGGTGGCGACGGCTGGGCTTACGACATAGGCTCCGGCGGCCTGGACCACGTGCTGGCAGCCGGACGGAATGTGAACGTGTTGGTTCTCGACACCGAGGTGTACTCCAACACCGGCGGACAAGCTTCCAAGGCGACGCCGCTCGGAGCGACCGCTAAGTTCGCGTCGGCAGGCAAGACCGCAGAAAAGAAGGACCTCGCGTTGCAAGCGATCGCCTACGGCAGCGTGTACGTGGCCCGGGTCGCTATGGGATCCGACCCCCAGCAGTGCCTCAAGGCTTTCCGGGAGGCCGAGGCCTTCGACGGGCCTTCTCTCATAATCGCCTACAGCCACTGCATCGCTCACGGGATTGACATGAGCCAGGGCCTTGCTCAGCAGTACCGGGCGGTCGCGAGCGGGTACTGGCCTTTGGTCCGCTACGACCCTGTACTTCGCCGAAGCGACCGCAACCCCTTCCTGCTCGACTCGCCCCGACCCCGCCTGGCGCTTCGCGACTACACCAGCCGCGAGATCCGCTACAGCAGTCTCGCTGCTAGCGATCCCGAGGAAGCGTCGCGTCTAGAGGGGCTCGCCCAGAACGCCGTGGACATGCGCTGGGCGGTTTACGAGGAGATGGCTACACGCCCGGCGCATCGCTTTCCCGTCGACGCTCGGAGGAACCGACCTTCGGCACCAAGCTAGACGCTGCTGCCTCCGACGGGATGCGGTGTATCTCGGTTGCGAGCGAACCGACTCCAACCCCGGCGACGGATACGACCACGAGCACCAAGGGAAGCCCGAGGTGAGCGAGGTTGTGCACGTGCACGCCGGTCGACACGCTAAAAGAGGCCAGGTTGGGGAACGCTATTCCGAAAAGGCCACCCAGCACGAATGCGACCCCGCCGACCCCCAGCGTACGCCCGGCGACGACAAGACCGAGCCGACGGCTCAACTGGGGTGACGCTCCCTTCCTGCGCACCAGCCAACCCACCAGTCCGCCGACCATGACCTGTACTACGGTGGTGCCGAGACCGAACAGCGCTCCGGGAACCCATCCCCACCAAGCTGACGGCATCGACGGGGCGAGGACCGTATAGACGATCAGGGCGAACGCTCCGAAACCCCATCCGGCTATGAATCCGTGCAGCGCGGGCATCCACGCTCTCGGGTCCACCAGGTTCGGCTCGTGGCATTCGGGGCAGCTGTCCGCGGTCCAGTGCGGTGCGGAGCTCACCTCGACACCGCCGTGCATGTGAGCGTGCAAGTGGGCGTGCTCATGGTCGCGGCTGGCGGCAGGAACGGCCGTCCCCCCGCCGGACTTGACACGCGGCTTCCCCTCGTGGAGGTGAAAGTCGAAGTGCCATGGCAGTTTCCCACCGTGGATGTAGCGGGCCGCCGCGAACATAGCGACTCCCACTACGACGTAGACGACATAGTCGCCCCGGGAGCCGAGCGTCAAGAAGCTCCCCAACGCCAGGAACGCCAGTTCGCTTGCCAAGGCTCGCTGCAAGGTGAAAGCGAGGGAGAAGATAAGGGCGTTGCGCATACCCGCCCGGCTCGAGTACCCGCCTACCGCGTAGGAGAACGTGATAGGCCACGTGTGCTCGTCGGGGGTCACCCCGTGGATCATGCCGAGCAGGAACGACGTGGCCAGGACCGCCCACAGGGCCAGCCCGACGTGGGGGTCCCACAGGTTGACAGCGAGAATCGGGCTGCTGGTCATCGATCACCACGAGCGTTCCGCATACTCCCTAGGGTACCGGCCGCCGCTTTGACCGCGAAGATTGACGCGGCGACAGACCCGCCCGGAAAGCTGGCCGTCGCGCTCGAGGGTCCGTGCGCTAGCGGGCCTGGACTAGCTTGGCTCGCAATGGATCTGAGCGGACCGTGGCGTGTGGCGGAGTCCACCGAAGAACGCCGGACGGAGTTCGTCGACCAAGCTTACTCCGACGACGGATGGACCGTCGCCGAGGTGCCAGGGCACTGGCGGAGCGTTCCGGGCCTCGAAAGCTCCGACGGCCCGGTCCTTTACCGTAAGCGCTTCAGCGTTTCAGAGCACGGAGAACCTCAGGAAGGCCGAACGCCGTCGCGGCGCTTCGTAGTCTTCGACGGTATCTTCTACCAGTCAAGCGTCTGGCTCGACGGGGAGTACCTGGGTGACACGGAAGGCTACTTCCACCCGAACGCGTTCGAAGTCACCCATCTGCTCGACGACCGCGACGGTGAGCACCTGCTCGCAGCTGAAGTGAGTTGCCCGCCGCCTGCCGACCGGCGAGCGAAACGGAGCCTGACCGGCGTGTTCGAGCACTCGTCTTACATCGACCCTTCATGGAACCCGGGAGGGATCTGGTCGAGGGTGCACCTCGAGGAGACCGGGCCCGCTCGTATCGTGTACCTCAAGCTCCTCTGCCAGGAGGCGAACCCCGACCGGGCTGTCTTGGCGCTGGAAGTCGAACTGGACGCGCAAAGCCCCCTGCCTGCGACGCTACGCACCACCGTAGCCAAGATCGCGGTCGAAGGCGCTGGCCGACCTTTGATAGTGAGGGAGACCGATCACAGCCTTTCGGCGGGATCGAACCGGCTTCGTTGGACCGTCGCCGTCGACACCCCGGACATGTGGTGGCCCCGCAGCCTCGGAGGCCAACCTCTCTACCAGGTGACAGTCGACGTGACCACCCCGGGCGGCTCGACTCCGAGTGACAGCCGGCAGCTCGTAACAGGGTTACGCCAGGTGCGGGTGCACAATTTCGTCGCCTCGGTCAACGGCGAGAGGATTTTCCTCAAAGGTGTCAACTGCGCCCCTACCAGGCGTGACCTTGCTCACGCCACGGCGAAAGAGATCGAACGGGACGTCTCGCTGGCAGCCGAGGCCGGTTTCGACCTGATGCGCTTGGACGGCCACGTCGCACGCCCGGAGCTCTACGCCGAGGCGGACCGCCGCGGAATGCTCGTCTGGCAGGACCTTCCCCTCAAATGGGGCTACTCGGGAGTTCGCCGCCGAGCCCCCGAGGAAGCGAGGAAGGCGGTGCGCCTCCTCGGCCACCACCCCTGCATCGCCTTGTGGTGCGCCCACGATGAACCGCTTCGAGAGGACCCCGCCGAGGCCGGCTACGCGAAGCGGGCGGCACCGCTACGCTCAGCAGCCGCCGCCGCCAAGCCGGACTGGGACGCCAACCTCCTCGATCGGGCCACCCGGCGGGCGTTGCGCAGCGAAGACACCACCCGCGCCACGGTCGGGCGATCCGGACTGCTACCCCACCCAGGCGGCGCCACCGACAGCCACTTGTACTTCGGCTGGTACTACGGGGAGGCGTCCGGGCTTGCATCCTTCGTCGCCCGGCTTCCCGCCGCCGGGCGCTTCGTCGGAGCGTTCGGAGCTGCGTCGGTGCCCGACAGCGCCGATTTCATGGAACCCCGAGCCTGGCCGGACCTCGACTGGAAGCGCCTTTCGGCGCATCACGGGCTGGACAGGGAGACCTTCGAGGCGAGAATCCCGCCGTCGCAGTTCGCTACGTTCGAGGAGTGGAGAGCGGCGAGCCAGCGCCTGCAAGCGAACCTGCTTCGCTATCAGGTAGAAGCCCTCCGCCGCCTGAAATACCGGCCGACGGGAGGCTTCTGCGTGTCGATGCTGGCCGACGCGCAGCCTGCCGTCTCGTTCGCCCTGGTCGACCACGACCGCATTCCCAAGCGCGCTTACCGGGCGTTGAGAGCGGCCTGCGCCCCTGTGATCGTGACAGCCGACCGTCTCAGCGCCACGTACCGCCCCGGCGAGCGGGTCCGCTTGGCCGTGCACGCCATCAGCGACCTGCGCCAGCCGGTCGACGCGGCGACGCTGGAGGTGGTGGTGCGCTACCCGGGAGGCGAGCGACGCTGGCTTTACCAGGGCAGTGTCGCGCCGGACTCGTGCGTGTTCGTAGCGAAGCCGTTCTTCGAAGTGCCCGCCGGGACGGCACCTGGGAGGATGGTGATAGAGCTCGTGCTCGGGTGGGCGGGAGGGCGGGCTTCCAACAGGTACCTGTCAGAGGTTGTCGCCTGACTGGATGTGGCGGCCCCGAGCGCCGATGATGTTTACGATGACCGACGAAGAAGCTTCTCGTGGCGACGGCGACCGGCAGCGCGCAAGCCGGCGGTCGTTACGGTTCCTGTCGGCCGACTGGTTCGACAAGGTGATGGCAGCAGCCTCGCCGTGGGCGCCGACACCGGGGCGCACCTGGGTGTTAGAGCAGGTGGTGGAAGGCACTCCCGACGGCACCGTGCGCTACAGGGTCGAGTCTTCGTCGGGGGCCTGCCGGATAGTCTGGCCTGTGGATCCCCAAGCCCCACAGGCGGATCTGTCGGTAACCTGCGATTGGGACACGGCAGTTGGGGTCGCGTCCGGGGAGTTGAACGCTGGGGTCGCGCTAACCCAAGGGCGTCTCAAGGTGAGAGGGAATCCCCTAGCGATCGACTTTCCCGATGGCGAAACGACCTTCGAGGACCCGGTGCCGAGCGAAGTTCGACGCTTGACAAGCTTCTCAGTAGCCGATGGACCGGCTATGTTAGGCGAACCACGACCCAGGAGGTAGGGCAAGTGACGCTGTCGGAAGTAATCGACGACCAGTTCCTCACCCGCTACCGGGCGCTGCTCGACGCGGAGGACGCAGCCTTCGACGAGCTCGAGCACGCCTTCGAAGACGGCGACAGGGACCATTTCAATAAGGACCTGTCAGCTTGGCGCCAGGCCGTCGAGCGCAAGCTCGGGTACCTTCACCGCTTGGGGGTAGTGTCGCCGCCGACTATCAGCTCCTAGGCATCGGCCTACCAGCTCCTAGGCATCCAGCGGCCCGCCTGCTCGCAGCGTCGCTCCCGCCGCGACAGCGGCGGGAGCAGGGACCCGGTTGGCCGTCAAGCCCCGGGTGGGCCTAACGTCGGGGCACTTACACACCGCCGGCTCAACGGCGCTCTCGATGGAGGCTAGAGGACCACACATGACTGCCACACCCGTACGAATTGCAGTGACCGGCGCAGCAGGCCAGATCGGCTACGGCTTGTTGTTCCGCATCGCAAGCGGTGCCGTTCTAGGACCGCAACAGCCCGTCGTACTGCAGCTTCTCGAGGTGACCCCTGCGCTTTCGGCCCTGCACGGGGTGGTGATGGAGCTCGACGACTGCGCTTTTCCGCTCCTGTCGGGCGTGGTCGCAACCGACGATCCCAACGTCGCTTTCGCGGACGCGAACATCGCGCTGCTGGTCGGGGCCCGGCCTCGAAGCAAGGGCATGGAACGCAAGGACCTCTTGGAGGCGAACGGGGCGATCTTCACCGTCGCGGGCAAGGCTCTCTCCGACAACGCTGCGAAGGACATCAGGGTGTTGGTGGTCGGCAACCCGGCGAACACTAACGCTCTCATCGCTATGCACAACGCCCCGGCTATACCTGCGGAGCGTTTCACTGCCATGACCCGCCTCGACCAGAACCGAGCGAAAGCGCAGCTGGCCGCCAAGTCGGGGCGTACCGTCAGCGACGTCACGAACATGGCGATCTGGGGCAACCACTCAGCGACGCAGTACCCCGACGTGACCCACGCCAGGATCGGCGGTGTGCCCGCCGCCGAGGTCATAGCCGATCAGGAGTGGGTCGAAAAGGAGTTCATCCCGGCGGTCCAACAGCGCGGGGCGGCGATCATCGAAGCCCGAGGAGCGTCCAGCGCAGCGTCAGCGGCCAGCGCAGCGATCGACCACGTCCACGACTGGGTGGCCGGAACCTCCGACGGGGACTGGGTGTCTATGAGCGTCCCCTCGGACGGCTCCTACGGTGTCCCCGAAGGGCTTATCTCCTCGTTCCCGGTTACTACCTCTGCTGGGTCCTACAAGATAGTCAAGGACCTCGACCTCGACGAGTTCTCCCGGTCCCGTATAGACAAGACGGTGAGCGAGCTGGTCGAAGAGCGCGACGCGGTGCGGTCCCTCGGACTCATCGGCTGATTTGCACCTCCTGAGCCGGTAGCGGAGTACTTGGCGCTCCGGGCGTTCCAGTCAGCTGGTCGCCCGGAGCGCCGCACGCTCAGAGACGGTCGACTACTGCCGAGGCGAACTCGGAGGTCTTGACCTCCGTAGCTCCTTGCATCTGGCGGGCGAAGTCGTAGGTGACGATCTTGTCGGCGATGGTTGCTTCCAGCGCCCTGACGATGTCGGCTGCGGCTTCGGTCCAGCCCAGGTGCTCGAACATCATCACCCCCGAAAGCAGCACCGAACCGGGATTGACCTTGTCGAGCCCGGCGTACTTGGGGGCGGTTCCGTGCGTCGCTTCGAAGATCCCGTGTCCGGTCACGTAGTTGATGTTCGCCCCCGGGGCTATGCCGATACCACCGACCTGTGCTGCGAGAGCGTCCGAGAGGTAATCGCCGTTCAGGTTCGTGGTGGCGATCACGTCGAACTCGTCGGGACGTGTGAGGACCTGCTGGAGGGTTATGTCGGCAATAGCGTCCTTGACGAGTATCTTGTCACCTGGCTTGCCGCCACAGTCGTCCCACCCGACGGCTACGTCGGCGAACTCGTCACGGACTACTTCATACCCCCAGTTCCGGAACGCTCCTTCGGTGAACTTCTGGATGTTGCCCTTGTGGACGATCGTCACGGACTTGCGCCCGTGGCTGACTGCATATTTGACTGCGGCCCTAACAAGGCGCTTGGAGCCCATCTCTGACACGGGCTTTATCCCAACTCCGCTGTCGGCGCGAATGTCCCAACCAAACTCGTCGTTGAGAAGCTGGATCATGCGCTTAGCCTCAGGAGTGCCCTCTTGGACCTCCAGCCCCGCGTAGATGTCCTCGGTGTTCTCCCTGAAGATGACCATGTCCACAAGCTCAGGGCGTTTCACCGGTGACGGGACGCCCTCGAACCAGCGGACGGGTCGCAGACACACGTAAAGGTCCAGCAGTTGGCGCAAAGCGACGTTCAAAGACCGGAACCCGCCACCAATGGGCGTCGTGAGAGGACCTTTGATCCCGATAAGGTATTCACGAAACACGTCTACCGTTTCCTGCGGCAGCCAATCGCCCACCTCATTGAAGGCTTTCTCGCCTGCGAGAACTTCCTTCCAGGCTATGCGCTTGGAGTATTTTGCCGCTGCGGCGTCCAACACCTTTTGAGCAGCAGGCCAAATGTCCACCCCAGTCCCGTCGCCTTCGATAAAGGGGATTATCGGCTCGTCGGAAACTGCGAGGGTCCCGTCAGCCTGCATCGTGATCTTGTCAGCCATATTGCATTTATTCTACCTCGAAGCTGGCCTCGATCCGGGTCTTGAGCAATTCGACGGTTGGCACACGTCGCACGCGACCCGTAGCGTCGAACACCACCGACTTGGCGAGCACGGCGAACTCGTCCCTGGTCACCCGGACCTGGTCCGAGGGTACCGGCGCCGCGAAGTGATCCCGGTAAGCACATTTGAGCGGGTCGTAGTAGGAGCACCGCAGCGGTCGTTCCTCTTTGCCGAAAAGCGAGCAGCGCCCGCCGGCCAAGTGGGAACAGGAGGTTCTGACGACCACTGTCCAGCTTTCCTCCGCGACTGACAGCTCGACGCTGGGGAATCCGAGGCAGTAGCGAAAGAAGTCGAACTCCGACGCGTTCGTGGGTATCTGCCTGGGAAAGACGAGGTTGGTACAGCAGTAGGCTGCGCAACCTTGGCAAGGGTCGAGGATGGCTCTGTCGTGAAAGTGCAGATCGTCGTAGGTCGCCTCTCGTGGGCGTCCGCTTAAGACGATCTGCTTCCACTGCGCCTGTGCCGAGTTCTCCGGCGGGATCGGCGCTGTAGCGCGGTCCAGCGGCATGGCGGCGAAAGCCTCGACGAGCTCGTCCCAGTCTGGCAGGCCTACTACTTTGCGATTCTCGTCGAAGCTGACCTGCTCCGCGTACCACCTGGCGCGTCGCGCGTCGAGGAGCGGCTGCACGGGGTTCAAGTCGGTTGTCATCGCAAAGCGATAGCGACAAGCGTGGGCATTGTAGTGCGAGCAGATCGACGGTTGGGCTGGCGTTGAGTGCACCCTGCAGAGGCCTTCCTCATCGAGAAACCCGCAGGCTTGGGAAAGATAGACCCGGAAGTTGCCTCCTGCGTCTACGTCTAGGAGTATCCCAGCGAAGTTGGACACGTAAAGGGCGTAATCGACGTCGCCGAGATCTTCGATGCTGAACTTGCGGAGCAGCAGATGAGTGCAGCACGGCGAAGTCTTACAGGACAGACACGGCGAATCCATCGCTTGCCTGAAGCTGAGGCTCACCGGTGTAGACGCTACGACATCGAGTTCGGGGGCGTCGGCCATCTTGTCGGCGTCGAGGCCCGACCGATGCTGCCCATGTGGATCGCGAACGTCGGAGGACAGACCCTCTCCTGGCTCACCCGTCATGTCGTTTCTCCTGCGTGTTCATTTGAATCTGCGTGCAAACCTGCCGAGCTTCACCGCTTTACCTGCCTGAGGCTCAAGCTTGGTGGCAGCCGCAGCGACTTTTCTGGCGGCCGTTGCCGCCTTGGTGTTGGCAACTAACTTCTTGTCCGCGCCTAGGAGCCCCTTAGCTTCGTTGAGCCCTTTCGAGGCGTCCGCTTTGTCTTTGACCAGAACGCTGCGCGCTCCTGAGAGGCCGGGAGCTAACTTCGCTTTGGACGCCGAGTCGGCCTTCTTCAAAGCAGACCCTGCCGACTTGGCATCAGA
>JGI20133J14441_1000264_pt1 | contig 51470 bp, 47 predicted proteins | sample RS3BMetagenome_FD_14441 | JGI IMG/M metagenome (IMG submission 14441)
GCCATCAACCTCTACGCGCGCACGCGGTTCGGGTACACCGTGAAATGGGAGGGCGGAAAGAAGCGCGTTGAACTGAGGATGGAGGGCGCTTCCCAGAGGGAGTGGTGGGATCATGTAGTGCTGCCATCCCTCCTGGGTGGGTGCGTCCTGACGGGGGCGGAGCGGAAGACTCCCGATGAACTCGCGAGGGAGTTGCGTGAAGCTGTGAAGCCCAAACTCTACGCGTACGAGGGGTATGCTGATGCGTACCTACGTGCGCCTACGTAGAGCGAAACCCGGCTTGGACAGACGCTCCACGAGTTTATCCAAAAAGTACTGAAGCACGGTTTCGGGGTCCCCCTGCACAAGAGCACCGGCCGCGCCCTCGTGACCACCTCCGTTTTCGCCGAAAAGCTCCGCAAGGTTAACCCCGCTAGAAATAGCCTCGGCATCAGCTCTTCCAGATATCCTAACCCCGCTTCCCCTCGGAGACGCTACGAGCGCCACATTAGCTCCCAGGTTTAGAAGCGATTCTGCGACTTCCCCTTCAAAAACATCCGCGGTCGACAGAGCTACCACTAAGTCCCCAGCCTCAGAAAGCTTGACCCTTTGGGCCGCCCGCAACTTGGCCATCCTGAGGCTCCTGCTTTGCTCCCTCGTCGCAAAGGAAACGGCCAGGGCGTAATCGGCACCCTGATGGATCAAGTCAGCGGCCGCCTTAACGGATTCCGAGTTCCCGTATTTGAATATCGCAGTATCGAATAGTAGGCCTCCCAAGAGCGCAGTCGCAAGGAATGGATGCGGGCGCACACCCAAGGCCTCCATCAGCTTCACTACCAATTCGCAAGATGACGTGGAAGCCAAATCGACGTACCGGTGTGCCGGCTCAACGGAACCGCACTGGTGATGATCAATCACATAAACGGTAGAGCCCAAAAACCCCTTACCCCTATGCGCATATTTGAGCCCGCAAGCGTCAACCACCACAGCCACATCCGGGCTATACCCCTCTGGAGGCAAGGGTGCGGGGAAGTGCCGGCTCATCCGCTTAGCGAGGGAGTTCATGTCGTCAAGATACGCGTAAGAGGATGTTGCCCCTAAGCGGATTACTAGCTCAGAAATGGCCAAGGCAGCGGCGTACCCATCGGGGTCAACCCTAGGGTGGGAGAAAACCCCCACTTTCTTTCCGGTGATCCCAACCCGAAACCGCTCGGCGAATTCCTCAACACCCAAGGAGGTCACGAACTTCCCGTGACGCGGAAGGCCTGGCTCTTAAGTACCATTTCCCTCCTCAGCTTTGTTATCTCTCCGGCTAGGGCGTCCTCCCTCTGCTTAAGCGTCTGTATCATGAGGTTGTCGTTCTCTTTTTTCTCCTCGAGCTCTTTCTTGACGGATTCTCTATCGCGCTTGATCAATATGTTGCCCACCATGTGATAAACCGCCTCCCCGTCGGGAAGCGATTCAATTTCCGATAGCACCCTTTCTATGTCTTTTACTTCCAACTCCAGGTTTTGCCTCTCTTCCGTTGTAGCGCGCAACTGCTCGGTTAACCCCTCGAGCTTCTCAGCGTAATCGACCGATTCCCCTTCAGACATCACGGTAATCCATCGTCGAGAGTTTTTAGGATTGTCGTAATCAATCTGACCTCGCTTTCTATCCACGCCCTAGCCTTGGCTTCTCTTTGAAAGGTGGCTTTCATAATGAATAAATTTTCGAGGTTCTGGGTCTCGCCCCCCGAGTCAGGCCCCAGCGACTTAACAAGCAAGGGAGCCATCTTCACATCCGCAATTATCTGCACAGCGATTTGTTCCAGCTGCAAATCAGCTCACAAGCTCCAGTCAAACCTAAAATCCAAATTTAAAGAGGCTGGACTTTCACGCGCTTATAACTTGGCTGTAAGGCCTCGGGCTGAAGGCAGAACCTGTGAAAGTGTAACCGCACTTAGGACAACGCCATATACCTGCCGCTATCCTATCCATGATCACGTGCTTTCCACAAGAAGGACACCGCATGGGTTGCTTCCTCTGGCTCTTTAAACGCACGTAATCTCTCCTAAGCTTCATGCCGTACTTAACTCCCAGTTCTCCCCCTGCGCGTTCCTTTATGGCGCTCAAATTTCACTCACCACCTAAGATTCCTCGCTTTTATGCCTTTTGACCGCGCCCAAAACGAAATCCCTCAACTCATCGCCCTTAGCCTTCGAAAGCGAAACAGATTTCAGGATTTCCTCTTCAGTAAGAGGTCCGGGAAGCACCTTCTGCATGGATGAAATCCTCCCGTCCTCCAGGGAGGTGATGGAGAGCTCGCAATCGACGTAATCCTCTTCCTCCAGCGATGGATCTACTATGATGAAATCACCTATCTTTCCCAAGGTCACGCTAACGGGATAGTGAGTCAACTCAAGGCTCTGCTTCCCAGTGGCCTCGGCTACTTCCTGGGGAAAGCGCGTGCTGACCAGGGCCGCCAGAGCTGCCAAAGAGGCCGCGTCCTGAGCGTTACCCTCGTGATTGATCAACGTCAGGTCTAGCCATATCATGGCGACCTTCTTTCCCTCCTCGATGACGAGGGACCCTAGGTCGATGGCCTTTCCCTCCCTTATTCCCCTGTCAACGACGCGACCCCAGCCTATAGCCCTTTCGTCAGGGGGGCCTGGCTGGAAATCGGGATGGGCGAACGGAGCTAGATCGAGACCCACGGTTAGAACGCCTTCGTCCGGCGTATCCGCATACGGTGTTCCCGTGGTGACCTTTACTCCGGCCACTGCCTGAGTTTTCCCGATCGTAACCCGGGCACTACCGTCAGCCTTAGGGATAATGCCCACTTCAACGCTGATCTCCCTGTAGGCGTCCAGCGCCCTACCATCAACCCGCTCATTGGACTTGAGCTTAGCCATGAGGAACTCCAGGTAGTCCTGGCCCAGGCTACCCTGAAAAACTGGCTTACGCGTCCTTATCACCCTCTTTGGATAAGGCCAACGGCGTATACTTCTTTTTGAGGGCGTCGACCTGAACCTGGTAAAGCGAACTTATGACCCGCTTTGCCATTTCCACAGACCGCTTTATTTCCTCTTCATCCAATAGCCCGTTCATCTGGAGTAGCGTTATGAGGCCTTTATTCGGCATCATCGCCAGCGGGAAATCTGCCTGACCGTTTTCGTCCTCAAGGTCGTTTATGTCAACTACTAGCGTATCCCTGACCTTTCCGATCGCCACAGCCGTAACCAGATCCTTCATCGGAACCCCCGCGTCCGCCAGCGCCACACTTGCCGCGTTGACGGACGCGCACCTAGTGCCGCCGTCCGCCTGCAGGACTTCGACGAACACGTCTATCTGGGTTCTTGGTAAGTCCGTTAATATGACAGCTGGTTCCAAGGCCTCGCGTATGGCCCTACTCAACTCGATCTCCCGCCTAGAGTAAGTAGGTGATTTTCTTTCGTTGGTGGAGTAAGGCTGCATGTGATATCTGACCTTCAGCACGCCCCTGTCGAGAAACTGGGAATGCCTTTCGGCCTCGTAGGGGCCGATCACCCCGGCCAGGATCACGTTTTTGCCCTGCCTCACCAGGGCCGAACCGTCGGCCTGGGTAAGCACCCCCACCTCCACCTCAAAAGGTCTAGCTTCATCCACTTTTCTGCCATCGCTCCTTATGCCATCATCGGTTAACAGCGCTTCCTGCGATAGCTTAGTCATTTTTATCTCCATACCTCTTAGTAAGTATATCCTTTATCCTATCCGTAAGGCCATACGTATAGGCCTCCTCCTCTATTTTCCTGAGGATCGATATGGTGAACGTTACATCCTCGGGCTTGCCCCCCTGTATGATTACGTAACCGTTCTGCCCCACGATCAAACGAGTCTTCAGCATCTTATCGAGCATGGATATCATGGAGCCTTTCTTACCAATAATCCTGGGTACTCTAGAGGGTATTATGGATATGGGTATTCCGCCGCGTATTTTTCCCAAACCCCTTTCCCTTGTGGTTAATGAGGGAGGGGTTACGCGGTCAAACGTGGTGACCTTAGCACCTATGTAGTCACCAACGTCGAAGTAATGCCTCAGGTCAACCGTTATCGGGTCGACCTCAATACCGGCCTCCCTTGAGTCAAGCCGGGCTAAGTAGGGAGAATTTATGTCAACACTCCAATCCATGAGACCGACCTCGACGACCTTTCCCACAACGAAGTCTCCCACCCTGGGTATGTATTTCCCCCTTAGCGCCCTGACCCTTATCCCCCTTTCCGATTCCCTCTCTACAACACCGAGCAAGCTCGAGTAAACACCATCATCCTCTTTGTACGTCCCTTCGGCCGCTCCTTCTCTTAGACTTCCAAGTCTCTCGCCCGGAACGGCCACCTCGCGTATCCTTTCGATTTTTCCCTCTGACAAACCCGACCGCCTACTCTTCTACGCCTCTTCGACCGCCACTTCGGCCGTGCCCTTGGTCAAGTTGTTTATTTTCTCCATGACCTCTGACCTCGCGCCGCCGGGCACAACCAGCTCCATGGTTATGGAACCGTCATCACCCCACTGCGAAGCCTTCAGCTGGCCCAGCGAACTTATCAACTTGTAAGACCTGGAGGCATAAGCAGCGGGTATCTTTATCTTGAAATCGAATTGAACCACTTTAATGGGTAATATCGGCTTCAGCGCCTTTATGGCATCGCTGACTTGCTCCTCCACAGGCTTGAAGGGATCAACTGAAAACCTGGCTTGCGAAAGCGCCAGCTCTATACGAGTGGGAGGGTGCGGAAGCTTAGTCTTAGGATCAACCGTACTCCTGCTTATCAGGGTAATTATCTGCTTGCGCTTGGATTCCACCATCTCCCTCCTTTGCTCCGTCGTGAGCAGCAACTCGCCCTTCTTCAGGATCTCCAAGGCGATCTTCGACTGGTCCTGCGTGCCGAATACCTGGGAAAGATTGGAGGAAGAAGCCTTTTCCCCCTTACCGACGTCCTTAAAGATCTCATCGGTGACGAGGACCTCCTTAGGGGATACGTTCTCCCCACCCTTGTAACGCCAAGCCTTCTCCGGGACAACCACAACCTCAAATTTTTGGCCCTTCACTTCGAGTCTTACTATGGTGTTTTTCCCTATGTCCAACTATCCCACCAACACGTCAACTCTTGGCTTTCTCCACGTAACCCATTACCCTCTCCTGCGTGAGCTTCTCGAACAAACCCGTCTTGACCGGAACAACGGCGACCTCGAAATTTCCCGACGCTAAGCCACCTTCTACCACAGGCGCCATGGCCTTCAAAGCCAGCACTATGGCGTCGTCTAAAGAAACCTTCTCGTCATAATTCTTCTCCAAGTAATCCATGACGGTGCTGAACCCAGACCCTATGGCGTTGGCAAAATACCCGGCATAAGCCCCTCCAGGGTCCGTACCGTAAAGCTTAGGCTGACCCCTGAACACGCCTCCTATCATTAGAGAAACGCCAAAAGGCCTCGCCCCACCGTGCAAGGTATAGTCGTGCATTATATCGCATATATAACGCGTTAATGTCTCGACGTCAACCGGTTCATCGTAAACCAACTTATAAATCTGGCCATACACCCTCGCCTGATCTATGAGGAACCTCGCGTCTGGGGATAAACCAGCGAAGACGGCACCTATGTGGTCATCTATCTTGAATATCTTTTCCGTATAGGCTGGGTCGATCAGCCGCGTGTACCTCTTCTTCTCCACCGCTAGGACCACGCCATCCGAAGCCTTCACCCCCAGGGTTATCCACCCCTTCTTCACGGCTTCCAGAGCATAGTCCACCTGGTAAAGTTTCCCATCGGGTGAAAACGTGGTCGGAACCCTATCATAACCCATGGACGCTGGGGAATACAAGTTCTTATCAAAATTATCCTGCCGTCAATAATATGCTTTTCTATCCAAAAACGCCGCGAGGGAAAAGGCGGCTACCTTAAGGTTCGCGCGAATTAGTTCTTCGATTACCGCAAGACGACCACTCACGCCGCAGCGGTTGGTGCCTCGCTGACCAGCTTTGCCTCAAGCGACCTCCTGACCTCCTTGCCCCTTACAAACGATGCCAGCGCAGCTACGGCGGCCAACGCGATGGAAAGGCGAAACGCCCCGTCCATGCCGTTCACGTAAGAAGCCATCACTGAATGAGAAATGTTAACGCTGGTACCGAGGAAGAGCGCGAAGACGGCCGATTGGGGCATCGCCGCAGCCGCGACCGCGAGCGCCAAAGCTATGCTGACCACTTGACCCGTGTTCCTGAGCGTGGTCATCATACCAGAACCAACCCCGTAGTATCCCCTCGGCGTCGAGGACATCACAGCGCTCGCGTTAGGTGAGAAAAATAGGCCACTCCCGATGCCCATGATGGCAAGGCCCAACGCCACGTAAAGATATGGGGAATTCGTGCCGAGTTCGGAGAGCGCGTACAGCCCCGCGGCCTGTATAACTATCCCAAGGGTGGCGGGAATCCTCGCCCCGATCTTATCCGATATGGCGCCGCCGAAAGGAGCAAAAACGCTGGAAAACAGGGGCATCGGTATGAGCAATATAGACGACTCTATGACGCTGTATCCCTTAACCCCTTCTAAGTAAAATATCAAGAGGAACATCACCGCAAACATGGCCAAAGACTGCAGAAAAGAGGCCATGGTGGAAGCCAGGTATACGCGGTTACCGAAAAGACTGAATTTGAAAATCGGAGATTTGGCTTTTTGCTCAACGAAGAAGAAAGCCAAAAGCACGACGAAGGAAGAAATCAGCAGAGAAACCACCAACGCGTCCCAACCGACGCCTATGCTGGCGGTTATGGCCACAAGCAGAAGCGTCACGAAAGCGGTGAACAGCGAGGCACCGGGCAAATCGAAACTCTCCTTCTTCTTCGCCTCGACAAAACCCTTGAGGCGAAAGCGGGCCCAAAATACCGCGAATAAGCCGATCGGGACGTTGACGAAAAATATGTACCGCCAACCCAAGTAAGTTATTATTACCCCGCCCAATACGGGCGCAACAACTCCCCCGACGCCCCAAGCCACCGAATTTATCCCAAAGGCTTTTCCCCTTTCGTTTTCCGGGAAGGCCTCTGAAATCAAGGCCCAGGAGTTCCCGACCATCATCGCGCCACCGGCTCCCTGCAGGAAACGGAATACGACCAATTCCACCCCGCTCATAGAAAGCCCCGACAAAGCAGAGCCCAAAACGAACACAAGGAAGCCCGCTTCATAGACCCGTATCCTCCCGTAGGTGTCTCCCACCCTACCTATGGTGAGCACCAAAGAAGTGCTCATCAGTATGTATCCCATTATGACCCAGGCCATTTCAATCATGTTCCCGTGCAAGGCCTGCATTATGATCGGTATGCCGAGTATGACTATGGTCGAGTCAATTGCGGTCATCAGCGTGCCAAGCGTGGTCACCGATACCACGGTCCAGCGCTTGGAATAATTAACGTTAGACAAGTATGTGGGCACGTACTCCTTCAACCCACACTATTTATCCGTTTCGAATCGCCAGAACTGACGCCTCCGAACGTCGATTTATATGCGTTAGTTCTTCGCTATCCGCGAACTTTCCTTTTTTACCTCCCCTTTGGGACTAGGGAGCGGTTGCCGTCTACTTCGCTACCAAGCGCAACCACGGGGCCGCCAGATTTATAGGATTTGAAAACTTCCCACCCGCAGAAAAAGCGAAAAGCAACTCTGGTACGGGGTGTCGCTCAACCAGCTCCACGTTAACCAAAATCCACTGGTTTCCCCAAGAGGCGCTGTTTTGAGATCCCAAGGGCAAGTTCGGGCTTATCAGGGCCCAAGAGCTACCGGAGATCCCGTAAGTCGTTAAGTTATCGTAATAATAGACCCCAGGCAGATTGGGGATTTGCACAAGAAGGGCGAAGGCGTAAAGTCCTGGGCTCGCTCTACTTGAGAGAAGTCCTATGCCAACGTTCACCTGCTCTAAGCGCAAAAGCGCGGCAGCCAGTTCGCACACCTCCAACTGGTTAGTGGCGCCTCCGATCAAAACCTCAAGAGGCGACGCCAACTCGCCCTGAGAGGAGTTAACGTAAGGAGTAGTCGACGTCGCGTACAGGACTGACCTCAACACCGAAGCACCTGCCGCCCCACGGGGTATCCCCAGTACCGAAGAATCGTAAGAAATCAAGATCGGCGTTGACCAACTGGATATATTGCTAAATAACTGGTAATTCGAGGGGTAATTACCGAAGCCCATGTAAGCGGTTACCTTAGCTGCCCAGCTGGCGTTTCCGGCGTCGACCGAAGTCAGAACAACAGCCGCCGCCAAGGAAGATTGCGTGTAACCGAAGGCCCCTCCCTGGGGAGTCAAAGAAAGAGCCTCTCCATACCACCCCCTGAGATTGGGAGGCATTCCAAGGGCCTTCCATTCGAAGTAATTCGCTAGGGCCTGATTCCTCTGTATCTGTGATAGTAAAAGCTGTTGGAGCTTTTGGCTGTAATTCTCAGCCTGCTGATATTGTTTCAGCGCTAGAAAATAACTTTGATTTGTCGCTGCTAACTGCCCCTTCAGCTCGGTTATTTTCTGGTTATCCTGGTTGATTATGTTTACTAAAGCTTGATTAGCGTTTTCTCCCTGCTTATATGCATTCTGTAACGGGCGATAATAGGCGTAGTAATAGACGCCCACGCCCGCCCCAAATCCAACTAAGAATATCAACAGTAGGGCGAAGAATCCCAAGCTCACGTGAAACTTCATGCGCCGACATTTTGCCTGCGCATAAAAAGCTTGTCTCGAACGTTACCGCGATTAAGGCGCTGGGCGGCAAACGAGGCTCAAGGGAAACGGTGCTCAAAAAGCTTAAAGCGCCTCAACTCAATAACTCGTTAAGTTGCCCAAGTATAGACAGACAGAGGAAATATTAAAATTAATGGAAAATAAGGAGCAGATAAGGAACATCGGTGTGATCGCCCACGTGGACCACGGTAAAACCACTATGAGCGATAGCTTGCTGATGGCAGCAGGCATAATCAGCCCGAAGGTGGCGGGCACCGCGTTAGCCATGGATTATCTGGAAATAGAGCAGAAAAGGCAGATGACCGTGAAGGCGGCCAACGTGAGCTTGCTGCACGAAAGGAACGGCAAAAGCTACGTAGTCAACCTCATAGACACGCCAGGCCACGTCGACTTCACGGGTAAGGTGACGAGGTCACTCAGGGTTATGGACGGCGCAGTCGTTGTCGTCGATTGCGTGGAAGGAGTTATGACGCAGACGGAGACCGTTGTAAGGCAAGCCCTAGAAGAGAAGGTAAAACCGGTACTTTACATAAACAAGCTTGACAGGCTGGTCAAGGAGCTCAGGCTTTCACCGCAAGAAGTACAAAATAGGTTGCTGGCCATAATTCAGGACTTCAACAAATTGATCGAAGAGTACGCCGAACCCGAATACAAAGAGGCTTGGAAGGTTAACCCCAATAAAGGCCAGGTGGCGTTCGGCGCCGCTAAGGACAAATGGGGTTTCACCCTTCCGATGGCCATGGAAAGGGGCGTTAAGTTCTCCGACGTGGTCACCGCGTACACCACCGGATCGCCCGACGTTTTAGTTCAAAAGGTCCCTCTGTACGAGGCCATACTGAACATGGTCGTGGACCACCTACCGTCACCCATAGAGGCGCAAAAGTACAGGATACCGAAGATATGGCAGGGCAAAGAGGGTTCTCAACTGGTCAAGTCGCTGCTGGAATGCGACGAAAAAGGACCCACAGTGGTGGCCATAAACAACGTGGTAGTGGATCCCCACGCGGGCTTGGTAGCCACGGGGAGGGTATTTTCCGGGACGGTGAAGACCGGAGACCAACTTTACTTGGTCAACGCGGGCACCACCGAAACGGTACTGCAGGTAGGGCTCTTTATGGGGCAAACTAGGGAGGTAGCGGACAGGATACCCGCCGGAAACATGGTGGCGTTGTTGGGATTGGAACAGGCAAGGGCAGGTGAAACGGCCCTCGACCCCAGCTATCAAAAAGAGGGTGCGTTCGAGAAGATGGCCTACATAAGCGAACCTGTCGTGACGGTGGCCATAGAGCCGAAGAGTACCAGTGACCTACCCAAATTCATAGATACCCTCCACAAGATGAGCATCGAGGACCCCAACCTGCAAGTCAAGGTTCGCGAGGACACGGGGGAATACCTGCTGAGCGGCATGGGCCAGCTACACCTCGAGATAGCCCTGTGGGACTTGCAGCAACGCGGTTTTGACGTCATCACCAGCCCTCCTTTGGTGGTCTACAGGGAATCCATACAGGCTAACGGTGGACCGGCGGAAGGTAAATCCCCGAACAAGCACAACCGGTTCTACATAGCGGTGGAACCGCTTTCGGAAAAGACGCTTCAACTAATACAGGAAGGAAAGGTTTACGATAGCCAAGACTTCCGCGAAAGGGCAAAGATCCTGAGGGAAGAAGCCGGTTGGGACGCCGACGAGGCAAGAAACATATGGACGATCGATGAGCGCATGAACGTATTCGTGGACAGGACTAAGGGCCTGCAGCACCTTAGGGAGATCAAAGAGACGATAATACAGGCCTTCATGTGGACTACGGAAGCCGGACCTCTAGCACAAGAGCCCATGAGGGGAGTTAAGGCTGCACTAGTGGATGCGTTGATACACGAGGACCCCGCCCACAGAGGACCGGCGCAGGTCATGCCGGCCATAAAGAACGCGACCATGGCCGCCTTCCTCGCTGCTAACCCCACGCTATTGGAGCCATGGCAGAAGGTTGACATAAGGGTGGGCACAGAATACATGGCACCCCTAAACAGGATAATCAACCAAAAGAGGGGAAGGGTATTAGAGGTCATCCCCTCCGCATCGGGTAACAACATGCAAATAATAGCCGAAATACCCGTTGCTGAATCATTCGACTTGAGCAACGAGATAAGGAGCGCCACGGCCGGAAGGGCACTGTGGGGCGCCCAGTTTAGCCATTGGGCACCCGTTCCGCCCGCGCTTCTAAACGATTTAATAATGAAAATACGCTCAAGGAAGGGGCTGCCACAAGTCTTACCCAAACCTGAGGATTACATAGAAGCATGAATTTTTTGAGGGAAATCCGTTGGCTTTTCCCTCAGCCTCTTGGCTAAGGGGCATGTGGGAAGTTGGCACCGCGCTTTTCAACGTAGCGCTGGGAGCCGCATCCGCACTTAGCGCGTTCCTGATCATTTTCCTCAAGGGAAACCTGATCGACGTGGGGACATTTTTTCACCATATATTCGGCAGTGTCGATCCCGGCGCTCTTTTTTGGGGAAAACTCTCCGACATATTTGCCGATAGGGGAGACATAGTTGCATTGAGTTATGCCTTATCGGGGCTTTCCCTTTTCGGTATGGCTTTTTCTAGCTCGGTAGATGTACTTTTTGCCTTCGGTGGCCTGCTGTCTTTCTTCTCTTCGGCCATGGCATCAATCACCAGTATGATGGCAGTCGAGGAGGTCCCCGAAGCGCTCTGGAACAAGAGGGTAGGCGTCGTGAACGCGTATATAAACTACGGCTACGGTCTGGGGCTGTTAATGGACATAGCTTTTGCCGGCTATGCAGCGGCCAGGGAGGCGTTCATCATATCTGCCGGGCTTTCGCTGTTGAGCGGCCTCCTCGTGTATGAAAGCATGAAGGACGTGAGCGTTAGGAAAATACAGAGGGAGGCCTTTCACAAGGTAAGGGTCGCCAGGTCAGGCATACTGGAGAGGCACGGCCTTCACAGCACAGTGGTTTTTCATCTCCCAAACCCAAAATCGATCATAAAGCTAGCCAAGGGGCAACTCGGTGGGCTTGTGGTTTTACTGGCCTCCTCCCCGCCACGAAGGGCGAGGGTTTCCGAGGTCTTAGGTGTTACGCGCCTTTACGGGCGCTACTGGGTTGTGGTCCACCAGGAAGGATAGAGGCTTCTTTAAAGTTAAAACCATTACGTTCACTGCCTTCTTGAGGATGTTCAATGCACCGTTTAAATCTGAATGCAGTTTATGTCCTTTAGGGCAACTGATGACTCCCCTTGGGCCTCTCTTTACTTCCAGTTCGTGGTAAGCGCAGTACTTCGAGGTGTTGTATTCAACGACCGCGAAGGCCTTCATCCCGTACTCTTGAGCTTTCAACTCTATGACGCCCATCAACTCGCGGTAGGACCACATATTCGAAGTGAACTTGTTGCCCTTCTCTTGTGCAATATTGAAAGGGTAACCCAAGTAGTTAGTTGATACCCCGAGATCGTGTAACTCCTTCATTAGGTGGCACGCGAAATTTCTGTATAAGTGCAGGAGCCTTCTGGTTAATTTCTTAAAAAGTCTCCTTTTCTCTCTATTAAGTTTCTCATACGCTTCATATTCCCCAACGTTTTTCGTCTTATTCGCCAGGGACTGTACTTGTGCTATCTTCTTCTCAAAGTAGAAGTAGTCCTCCTTAGTCCTGAGGCCTTTGTAGAACAACCAAGTGCCTTCGTCGATAACGACGCTCGCTAAGACGTTGATGCCCAAATCAATTGAAGCCAATTTGTTTCCTTCCGGAGATTCGATTTGTATTGATTTCCTCTCTCCTCTCATGATGTGCTTGCTCTTCTTTCCCGTTTTAGTTTCCTCAAAGCCTACCTCCACGGGGAGGGAGGCGTACCATGCATTTCTTGTTTCGTCGTGGTATATCTCCAGCCTGCCTTGTTTACCGTACCACCTTAACCTGCCTGCGAAAACGATTTCCACGTTGAAGCCCTTGAGGATTAACTTGTGGTTTTGCTCGTCCACAACGTATCTATCTCCTCTAACGACTAGAAGGAGTTTTCTCTTCTTGGTTTCTCTGTCCTTCCAGTAACGCGGCGGACTGACGTGATTCACGTAAGGCGGAAGTTTTCCTTCTTTCTTCAGTTTCAGCAAAGAGAAGAAGGAGCTCCACGCTTCGTTGTTCTTCTGCATGACCGCTTGGGCGTTAACGCCGAGCGCACCCTTGTACTTCTCGTAGTATTTGTCCCACGTTTCCTCGAAGCTCACTTTCTCCCCGTTAAAGAACTGTTGTCTCCTCTCGTAGTTGATCTCGTTGAACAACCCCGCAGAGGCGTTCGCTAGCCTTCTCAGTTTCCTTTCCTGGAAACCGTTTGGAAGAAGACGGACTACACTTGTCCTCTCATTTTTGAATTCCACTTCGTGGATACCCTCCTCCGGCATTGCGGGAGAGATCGGCTCCCGCTCCTCATCTTCAGAGAGTTGACCAGAAAAGAGCATATTAAACGGAAATAGTCTTTTTGTCCTAAACTTTTACCCCCCTGAAGGGCGAGGTTTGTCGTTCGTTTTATCAAAGAAAAAGTTAAGGGCCCCTGTATAAAGGAGGTTGAGGAATGAACAGGGAAAGCGAAGAGGGCAACGTGGAATTTAAGCTCAGGATTTCCCCGGCCGACCGCGACCGGTTTCTCGAGCTAGCAACACAAATGCTTTACAGGCTCAACGAGGGTGGAGGGGAGGCGTTCTACGAACTCGGTCTATCGGACGAAGGAGAGCCAGTTGGGCTTACACCCGAAGCCCTTCAGGCAAGCCTAGAAAACCTGAAGAACATATGCGACTTCATCGGAGCAAACTACAAAGTAGTCAACGTAGAAAAAGGGGCCAACGGGGAAGTCTTAGAACTCCACATAACTAGAAGAAAAAAGGGAGAAGAGCCAGCGTCGGTCAATGTGGCTTTGCTGGGCAACGTGGACGCGGGTAAGTCCACGTTGAAAGGTGTGCTCATCTCCAACGAATTGGACGACGGCAATGGGAAGGCCATGGAAAAAGTTGCTCGTTATATGCACGAAATCAAGAGTAGGCGGACGTCTTCGGTAACCGTACACGCCCTTGGATTTGATGATGAGGGGAGGATCGTCAACGGGACACTTGCTCACTACGACGAGGCCGAAATCTTCCTCAAATCGCGCAAGCTCATATTCTTAATAGACCTGGCAGGCCACGAGCGCTACATAAAAACCACGCTGGCGGGCTTGATGGGCCATTCTCCGGACTATGCGGCCGTGATCGTGGCAGCGAACGCGGGAACGGTGGGGACCTTCAAGGAGCACTTAGGCATAGCGCTAGCCCTCAACCTTCCGGTATTCGTGGTCATAACCAAAATAGATTTGTCCCCAGCGGAGGTAACGGCGAGGACCCTAGCGGAGGTAGAGCGTTACCTCAAGCTTCCGGGTATAAGCAAGATCCCCTTCATGGTGAGGAGTGAAGGGGACGTCGTGGTGGCGGCTAAAAACATGCCGTATTCGAGGGTTACCCCGTTGTTCATGGTCTCCAACGTCGACGGAAGGGGGATAGACCTCCTGAAAAGGTTCCTAGAGCTGCTGCCGCCCAGAATAAAATGGGTAGAAAGAGGGAGTTATCCGTTCATGGCCTACATCGACGAAAAGTTCAACGTCACCGGGGTTGGACTCGTGGTAAGCGGCCTGGTAGAACAAGGTAAGGTAAAAAGCGAAAGCCTGCTAGAAATAGGGCCGTTTCAGGATGGGAGCTTCAAGAAGGTGCGCGTGAAATCCATACAGACTAACAGGGTTTTCGCCGACGAAGTCTACGCTGGCAGCGATGCAGCCTTCGCCCTGGCCGGTGTTAACTATGAAGAAGTGAGGAAGGGCATGATCATCGCCGATCCAGCGCTATCTCCCAGGGCATGCTGGGATTTCAAAGCGAGGATCAGGGTTCTTCACCATCCCACGACCATAAGGGTAGGGTACACGCCCGTCGTCCACGTGCATACGATCAGGCAAGCCTGCAAAATAGTCAAGATGAATAAGGAGTCACTGAGGAGCGGAGACGTGGATGACGTAGAAATGAGATTTACCATAAGACCGGAGTTCCTACGCGTAGGAGATACATTCATCTTCAGAGAGGGAAGGGCAAGGGGACTCGGTGTGGTATTGTCTTTGGTTTATGACTGAACCGTGGGCTTGGAAAACGGCAACAAGGGTTATGAAATCCGGTGAACTACCCCTTCCTTACGGAAGGGGACTTTCGCCCGTTAACCCCTACCAGTTAAAGTTAAACGCTCCATCTTCCTATAATTGAGAGAGTATGGGTCAGGCCGACCTGAGGATCACCTTTGCAAAGGCCTCACCTCAGTGTTTGCTGTGCAGAGGAACCAAGATGCTCTGTGGTAGGTCCTATTGCCCGATCCTCGCTCGCGGGTCGGCGCTGGCCAAATCAGTAGAACTGATTAGCGATCTTGATTTCAACGGGGCTTCCCCTCCTGGTGTGTTCATCGGGAGGTACGGCTACCCGAACGTCTACGCGGGCCCCCTTCTAGTGTCCACTACCGATGATCCATCTTTTTACGATTCTCCCGACCAGTGGCATAGCATAAGCATATTCGATCTAATTGCTCTTCGCTCTTCTTTGATAAGGGGGAAGTTCAAGGTAAACATCCACGGAGGCGGCAACCGGATGCTTGAAAACGTTCAAGAACTTGCCCTTTCCTCCACCCCGGCCGATGTTGAGGTACTATTCGAGAAGAAGCCTTCGGGGACGCTGGTGGTGGATGAGGACGTGCAACCAATGGGTCCAAGCGCCGAGGTAAAAGACATGAAGGTTTACAGCGCCAGGGGGGACACATTGGCCGAGAGAGTAGCCTACGACACCGACCTCAAGGCTCAGGAGGGGATTGTCGAGCTTTACGGGGCAGGCCTCAGCGTTTATCGCATTCAGAAAGTGCTGAGCGCGGGTCTATTGGGAACAAAGGCAGAAAGGAAGCTGGTGCCAACTCGGTGGGCGATAACGGCAGTTGATGACACCACTTCTAAGGCCACGCTCGAAAAGATAAGGGAATTCCCAGAGATCTCGGAATATCGGCTTTACACATCCGAAAGCATGGACAACACCTACATGGTTTTGCTCATGCCCGGCAAGTGGGAGTACGAACTGGTGGAGGCTTGGTACCCAGGAAGCACCTGGAACGCCTTCGGTAGCTCTATTGAGATTTACTCATCGCACGAGGGGTACCGCGGCAGGAAAACTTACGCTGAAATAGGCGGTTGCTACTACGCCGCCAGGCTTGCCGTGGCCGAGGCTCTCATGCGCCTGAAAAGACAGGCGAGAGTGGTCATCCTTAGGGAGGCCAGGGAAGGTTACATATTACCCGTAGGGGTATGGCACGTGAGGGAAAACGTCAGGCGTGCGCTGTCCAACGAACCCAAGAGGTTCGACTCCCTGGAAGGGGCACTTAAGGCGGTTTCGAGCATCGGAAGGGTTGCTCTCAGAGATTGGATTACCCACAGCTCCCTGCTCTTCGATTCCTTTCACCGCACCTCTCTTCTCCAATTCACCTAAGGGCACGGCTGATTCAAACTTTTCTCCCCTTAACCAGCTCGTCAGGCCGCCAGGTCCTCCCCTCAAAACGGAGAAGACCGACACCACCGGCCTGCCGAAAGCCTCAGAGTCATCGTATGGCAACCTGGGACAGGCCGCCAATACCAAAACGTCGAACGGTAGGGCTGATAGCCCGGCCGCATCCAAAAAAGACGCAGATATCAGCGCCACCTCCTTACCCATAGCCCTAATTGCTTTGGCGGCCGCTTCGGCCTCCCAAAGGAATTTCTGTCCCGGCTCGGTCCCCACAACAACACCAACCCTTTTTGCGTCTAGCAGTTTCAACCAGGCGTAGCCCTCTTTAACCAGCCAAGGCTTAACGGAACCCACATCGAGGCGGTGCCAAGACATCGAATACGGGTCCAGCTGTAAAATCGGCCGCTCTAGAGCGAGTAGCGCACCGAGGGGATGGAAGTCGCCAGAGGCCACCAACAAAAATAGGTCTACCTGCCCGCGCAAGGAGGTCAAGGCGATATAATCACAACCGAGGATCTGCGCGCGCTCGGCGGCCCTGTTGCCCTTGCCCCTGATCACTTCATAACTCCTTTCGCGAAGGTGCGCCTCTATGGCGTCCAATGAGGGAAGGTATTGAACCGAGGCGGCAATACCAATCCTCTTGCCGGTATCCCCAAGGAGCGCGTCCAATTGAGGGAAGGAGGGTGAGGGATCGAAACGAGAATACGCCGGCACGTAAAGCGTGGGGAGGGCCCTTGCCACCATCTGATTATGCCCGAAATGTACGACGTGGTCTACCCCGAGGGCGCGGCCCTCTTCGTCGCCCACTTCGCAGGCACCGTGATAAGGCTTCGACGACAAGAATACCGTGTATCCGTTTTCGCGGAGCTTCGGAAAAACCCTCTCGATGACTGCTCCCTTTAGTCCGTCTGGCGCTTCGATCAAAACCCTCTTGGAACCGTTTTGCCTTAACCAGCGCAAGACGCCGTCTAAGTCAAAGTCGTAATCAAACATCGCTTTTTTCTGCCCTTTGCCCCTCCTCCACGAGTACGGCCGTGCCCAGGGGGAGCTTCTTACCGGCCAACCTTAAAGCCCTCTTGACGACCTCCTCCGAACTCTTGTTGGCACGGACCAGCAACACGCTGTCACCGGAGTTCACCCTTACGGCAAGCCCCGCCGGTTTTCCAAAGGACAAGCGCATACCGTCTTGAAGACGGTCCGCTCCGGCAAACGCCATCATTTTATTCTCCCTTATTACGTGATGTGGGTACTTCGTTATCCTTAGGTCAAATCCCTGCTCCGTTAACGCATCCGCCAGTATCTTATGTGCGGCGTTCCTCGCGGCCTCCAGGGCATTGTGCCTGATTTGACCGCCTTCCCTCACCACTAGCCTGAACACCGTATCGAAGTCGCCGTTCGGGTTGCCCATGGTAAACTTGGTTATCTTTGATCCCGGCACCCCCTTTATGTACTCTTTTCTTGTATAAGGTGGCGTTATGAACGCCCTATAGCACCTGGCCGGTCTTATGCCCAACTCTATCGTGTTATTCTGCGTTGCAGTTATAGGTTTATCGTTATTCAAGCCCGCTGTGCGCTGCTAGCGCGAGGCCCAAAGGCGGAACTTTCATCAGCCCGGTCTATTTCCCTTCCCCCAGCCACTACACGCCCCGCCATTCAGCACAAACGTACGCGCCGGAAGCGAGACAAAAAACACCGACGCCATAATTTAAGCGACTGGAACCCTGCTTACCCTGTTCAAGTCGAGCTGGCAACGTCCGCATAATTCCAAAGAAATCCGCGCCAGGCAGGGTTTACCCTGTACAAAATAGATTTATAAGCCATGACAATACTTTCAAGAAATGAGCAAGCCAGTGGAGTTGGGCACTTTAAAGGAGGGTAACTACATAATATTAGATGATGAACCTTGCAGGATCGTCGAGGTCGAGCACAGCAAACCAGGAAAGCATGGGGGCGCCAAGGCCAGGGTGGTTGGTATAGGTCTCTTCACTCAAAACAAGAGGACCCTTGTAGCCCCGGTCGACGCCTCCGTGCAAGTCCCCATCGTAGAGAGGAGGAGCGCCCAGATAATTTCAAAGGCCGGCAGCACTTTTCAACTGATGGACTTGGAGGACTTCCACACCTTTGAGGTAAGCGAGGGCATAGAGCCGGATTTGGCAGCTAGACTGCAACCAGGCGTCGAAGTAGAGTATTGGCTTATAATGGGAAGACCTAAAATCATAAGGACTAAATGAGCGTCCGCCCCTATGATCGAAAAGCTGGCCGATTTTTATGAAGAACCTTATGAGTGGAGAGGGGTAGAAAACCGATGCTGGATTCGTTAAAATCGTCATTGCAGTCGGCTCTGGATAAAATACGTGGAGCCGGAGCCGTTGACGAAAAAGTGATAAACGAAGCCATAAAGCAAGTAGAAAAGGCCCTTCTTCTCGCCGACGTATCGTTACCCCTCGTAGCCTCTCTCTCAACAAGGATCAAGGAGAGAGCTAAGGACGAGGAACCGCCGGCCGGGTACACAAGGAAAGACCTGGTCTTGAAACTGATCTACGACGAGCTTGTGGAGCTGCTGGGGGGTAATTCCCCATATCTCAACAAGCCCAAGAGGGGTGAGGAAACTAAACTAATGCTCGTGGGCATAGAGGGAAGCGGCAAAACCACCACGACCGCCAAGCTTGCCCTTTACTATAAGAGGCAAGGTTATCAGGTCGGGGTGATCTCCTTGGACAACTATAGGCTCGGTGCGGCGGAACAGCTGGGTCAACTAGCATCTAAGATCGATGTCCCATTCTTTGCCGATCCATCTTTGCCCCCCAAAAGAGCCTTCGAAGAGGGGATAAAGAGGTTAAGGGAGGCGGGAGCCAAGCTCATCCTCATCGATACGGCTGGTAGGCACAGAGACGAGACGAGCTTAATGAAAGAAATCGAAGAGGTATCCGAGTTCGTGAAGCCCGATCAGGTAATCTTGGTGATAGATGCCAACCTAGGTCAGAGCGCATCCTCGCAAGCCGCAGCGTTCTCGTCAAGGGTGAAGGTCGGTTCCGTGATCGTTACTAAACTGGATGGCTCAGGGAAGGGAGGGGGAGCGCTCTCGGCGGTGGCGTACCTCAAAGTCCCCATATCTTTCATCGGTGTAGGTGAGGGGTTAGAGGACCTAGAGGAGTTCGACGCAGCGGGCTTTGTCAGCCGCCTTCTCGGAATGGGAGACCTGAAGTCCCTGGTCAACGCCATGCAGCTAGCCGAAAAGGAGGAAAAGGAATCCTTGGAAAGGATGGCTAGTGGTCACATGACTTTAGATGACATGCTCAACCAAATCAGGGCCTTCAAAAAAATGGGGCCGCTGAACAAAGTACTTGAACGTCTGCCGCTGGGTGGGGTGCAAATCGATGAAGAGGTGAAGGAAAAAGGGGAAGAAAACCTGAAGAAGTGGGAGGTCATAATCCAGTCCATGAACAAGAAGGAAAGAGAAGACCCCTCTATACTCGATTCACAGCGCGTAAGGCGCATAGCCAAAGGCTCAGGCACTCGCCCCGAAGATGTGAAAGAATTACTTAGACAATACGAGGCCCTCAAGAAAGCCATGAAAAACGCTAGAAGAAACAAGAGGCTGGCCAGCTTACTCGGCGGGGCGCGAAGATGTCGATAGAGGAAAAGGCCCTGAAGTTATTGAGGGAACACGCCCTATGCGACCACTGCCTTGGCCGCATGTTTGCCAGGTATGGAAGGGGCTTGAAGAACGAGGAGCGCGGCCGCGCCCTGAAAACGGTGCTGACCTTAGAAGCCCACAGCAAAATAAACGAGGGAGGGGAGGCAGACCTTAGGGCGATATGGGTAAACGGTGCGTTTAAACCGGCGGCCAACGCGCTCGTATTCGAGGGGAAGGAAGTCACTGAGGAGCCAAAGAGGTGCGAAATATGCGAGGGGGTCTTGGACAAGCTTGGGGAAGCAGTCAGTGCCGCGCTTTCTGCTCTCTCTGATGTGGAATGGAAAAACTTCTTGGTGGCCACCGTTGGCGCGGACGAATTAATGAGGAAAGAGGAGGAACTAGCTGTCGAAAACGGACTAGGTGGTTATGAATCGGTGAAGTGGGAAATAAACAGGGAGGTAGGCAAGGCGATCTCTTCAGCCACGGGCAAAGAAGTGGAGCTAAAGTCTCCAGATGTCATAGTGGAAGTTCATCCTTTGTCCATGACCGTTACCCTGAACATTTCACCCATATACGTCTACGGGCGCTACCTAAAACTCGAAAGGGGGATCCCCCAGTCCAAGTGGTTGTGCAGTTACTGCCACGGAAAGGGTTGTCCCCACTGCAATTATACGGGTAAGAAGTATCCCACCTCAGTCGAAGAGGAAATAGCATCGGTCCTTGTGCCCTTGGCACGGGCAGAAGGCGATAAATTCCACGCCGCAGGCAGGGAAGATGTAGATGCGAGGATGCTTGGCACCGGCAGGCCGTTTGTGATGGAACTACTCTCCCCGAAGATCAGGACGCCCGACTTGAACGGCGTCGAGGAAAAGATAAAGCAGCACTCCGACGGGAAGGTCGAGGTAAGGGGGTTGACCCTAGTGGGTAAAGAATACGTGGACATGGTCAAATCCGAGGAAAAAAGTAGGAAAACCTATGAGGGAGAAATAGAAAGCGCCCAAGATCTGACCGACGAAGACATAGTGGTGCTGAACTCTTCCTTTAACGGCGTCGACATAACCCAGCGCACGCCGAAGAGGGTTAGCAGAAGAAGGGCAGATTTGGTCAGAAAGAAGAGGGTTTACGAACTAAGGGTTGAAAGGATTGGACCAAGGGAGTTAAAGTTCAGGGTAACCGCTGAAGGTGGCACCTACATAAAAGAGTTGATCAGCGGCGATGATGGAAGGACCGTACCCAGTTTATCTAGTAAAATAGGAAAATCGCTTAAATGTAAGTTCTTAGATGTAATGGAGGTAGAGGTCCCATTTGAAAGCCAAGGGATATAGGAAAAAAGGTAGGAGCCTGCTGGGGAGAAAGGCGGATAAGGCCGGTTTCCCCCCGGCAAGGAGGTGGCTAGCCAGCTATGAAAAGGGCCAGCGGGTCGTCATAGATATATGGCCAGGCGTGTATGAAGGGATGCCGCACACGAGGTATCAAGGCAAGGTCGGCGAGGTCCTCGAAAAGAGGGGAAGGTGCTACGTGGTGGGCATACCGTTGCAAAGCAGGATGGCCAAGTTGACGGTTTCACCTGTTCACATGCAGCCGTTTGCTTAGGCGATCCGCTTGAAGATCCTCGATAAAAAAGAAATCACCATACCGGAAGCCAGTGACTACTACAACCGGCTGGCCATAACCGCCAATTATGAAGACGCCGTCGTTCAGGAGTACCTGAGCAAGTTTTCAAAGCTCCCGGCCGATAAGTCCAGGGAGCTGGTAGAAGCCCTTACGGCAAAGGGCGTAAGCGTGTCCACAGCTGTGTCTATAGCCAACGCCCTACCCAAGAGCAGAGATGAGCTCCTACCCTTTTTGGCGCACGAACAGGCCATAAGTCCCTTGGAAAAACTTGGGGAAATTTTCTCCGTATTGGAGACCTATTTGAACGCATCCGAAGAGGAGAAGCCAAAACCCAAGGAAAACGAAGGGTGAACACGGTGAGCGATAGGGATAGGGGAAGGCGGGGGTACTTTAGGATAAATGAGGAATACGCGGTAATCCTGGATTACCTGCCCTATGGTAACCCCTATTCCCATAGGCAATCCAATTCACCCGTCATTCAAGGATTGGGCACGTTTTACTTCACTTTATTCGAAGCGACCCCGGGACCCGCCCTCGGGCAAGTCAAGCCTGGCGAAAGGATATACATAGGACCCGACGTGGGTTACAACTACATCAGGATCGATGGGATAATCTCATTTGACGACTTGACCCCCACGGCAAAGAAGGAGCTAGAGAGCGCTCTAGACGCGATAATTAAGGAGAGAGAGAAGGACTTCGTGAACTTTCTCAACAACTCCGCTCCGTTAACGACCCGTCTGCACCAATTGGAGCTTATCCCGGGCATAGGGAAGAAAATGATGTGGAAAGCCCTGGACGAGAGGAAACTCTCCCCGTTCCAATCATTCGAAGATTTTGAAAAAAGGGTTGGGGTCAAGAACTTGCCGCAAGCCATAAGGAAACGCATAATAGAGGAAATGGAAGGAAAGGACAACTTTAGGTTGTTCGTGAGATACTCCAAGAGAAGGCCGGAATCCCCGCGAGGAAAAGGATGATTTTTTAAGGGCTTCCTGATCAACCGTATGACCAATTATCACCGTTGGGGGAAAAAGGTCGAGAGAGTCTACCTATCTCACAGACCGGCAACTTCCGGCGCGGAAGCCGCAGAACAAAAGATCGCGGATTATGCCTCTAGCCAGGGGATCGACGTAGTGCGCATCAGCCCCAACGGACCAAGGGGCGTTGGAAAATCGAGCCCAGATGAAAACGCCATAATTATTTCCCTCGGGGGCGACGGGACCCTTCTGCACACCAGGATGCAGATTTGTAATAACTCGATTCCCCTGATTTCCGTTAACTATGGAGGATTGGGAGCGCTTTCGGAACTAGAGCCAAACGAACTGGACGAGTGGCTTCCCAAAATATTATCTGGGGATTTCTTCGTGGAGGAGAGGAGCCTCTTGAGCCCTTCTTTAGGAAAAACCGTGCTCAACGAAGTGGTACTCAAATCCACCGAAGTGGGAAAAAGCTCCTTCTTAACCCTGAGGGTCGATGGACAGTACCTCTTCAGGGCTCGGGCCGACGGGATAATACTTGCAACCCCAACTGGTTCGTCGGCCTATGCGTTTTCAGCCGGCGGGCCCTTGGTCGACCCCTCCCTAGCAGCGATGATCGTCGTTCCAATAGCCCCGTTCTTTTGGGGTATAAGACCCTTCGTAATAGGTAATTCTGAGGTTAGGATATCAACGCAGGGTGACTCGACCCTCGTGCTAGATGGCGAGAAGTTCTCAGACAAGGTCAAGGAACTAAGGGTCAGGATATCAAGCGAAACCGCCAAGTTCATAAGGCTCAAGCCTTTTTCTTTTCCCGCTCTCTACAGGAAACTCGAGTCGAGGTTGGTTTGAGCGCTAGCAATTGCCGAACTGAACTTCTCCCAGCCCTAAAGGGCAAGGGGACTACTGCCCTCTTAAACCCCGAAAACTTAAAAGCGATCCTCACGTCTTGCTTGGGCTGGTAGCTCAGCCTGGAAGACCGCATGTGCGGCCAGAGAGCGCTCGGTTCGCATCCGAGAGGTCGCGGGTTCAAACCCCGCCCAGTCCACTTCTCTTCTTAAGATACCGTTCTAACGTCCGGGTGAAAGTCCTTTGCGAGGGAGGGGATGGTCAGCCCTTCGTAGGGAGGCTTTTGTGGGCGATTTGATCGGCAACCGGTGCCTTGGCCACCGCGGTGATGGTTGGGCTTTCACCGAAAAGCGGGAGAGGGAGGAAGAGAGGAAGGGAGGAAGAGAGGAAGAGAAGGGGAGGGAAAGGGAAGGGTAAGACGCCCGGGTACGAGAACGCCTCNCNGCCTGCGNAACACCCGAGGCATTCCCCGCGCAAGCGCGTCGTTGAACCGGGAAGCCCCGTTCCCGAGGGTGGGATAGTTCGCTGGCAGCAAGTAAAAACTCCTGAGCAGCCGCAAAGGTGCGGCTCATCGCAGTCTTAAACTCATCTGAACAGCCTGTAGGCGCAGCCGGGCTGAAACCGCTCATACCAAATGCCTCTTTTCCATCGAAAGCAGGGTACGGCGGTGGCCCGATCATCAACAAATAGGAAGCGTCACCAAACGTCGATAATGAAGTCAATTGGGACCAGTCGCGAGCCTTTATGCAATCGGCGTTGGACACAAGAACTCCCCTGAACGACAGCGATAACAGACAACCGGACACCATAAAAACGTAGACGAACCGCTTTTCTGGTTTCATCAACTTACGCGGCGCTTCACGCCTTAAGCCTGGCGCGCCACGAAAGCGTTATATGGCCAATGGCATAGAAGATATGGAAACTGCCTACGGAGAGACGAGGGTTAAACTGGAGCAGTTAAACTGGGAAGACGTAATGCTGCTATCATCCAAGGTGGCCAACGCGGTCAAGTCCAGCTCCTGGAAAGCAGATGCGGTAGTAGGCATATCCAGAGGGGGAATAATACCGGCTAGGATTATCTCAGACATGCTATTGGTAAGGGATTTTTACGTCTACGGGGTAAAATACTACACCGGGATCAACGAAAGAGACGAAATAAGAGTTGTTCAAAAACCGGATGGAAATTTCAAAAACAAGAACGTCCTGATTGTAGATGACATAATAGATTCTGGAAAAACCATGATTTTNGTCCGCGATCAACTTTCTTCCGAGGCAGCTGGGGTTAGGACTGCTGCCCTGCTCAAAAAACCCTGGAGCGAGTTCGAACCTGACTTCTACGCCTCCGTAACGGATAAGTGGATTGTTTTTCCATGGGAGACCACGGAAACCAAGGCAGAACTGGAGAAGCGTGCACGAGGCCAAAGAGTTCGCACAAGTCTTAGGCGGCATTGAGTAAGCCAAAAAATGCGCCAGGGATCTGTTAACTTGAACGGTTGGCCCTCTCATGGAAGAAGCCGTTTTAACTTCTCAAGCAACCGTCAATCCGAAAGCCGCAACGAATACTCGGCGGCTCAAATGCGCTCATGGTTCGATGGGCTGGCCAAAAAGTCGTTATCGCAGGGGGTTCCTCGTTTGCCGCGCGCGTGGGTTTGCGCTGGATGCAAACACCAAAACGAGGAGAGAGACGTCGAACAAGTCCTGAAACAGGTCACCGCTGTAGTTAAACTCTTAATCCTTCGCGAGGCTATGCATAAGGACGAGCCCGGGTCTTCAGACTCGGGCAGTTCGCCAATTCCGGGGGGTGCTGGATTTGACGGTAAGGGTAAAAGTGGTTTTTACCGGCCCTCTGAAAAGGGAATACGGACCGAGCGTTGAATTAGAGGTTAAAGAGGAAATAACGCTCGGCGAGTTATTGGACACGAGCTTCAAGCAACTCCTTAGAGACGGTTCGCCACGCGCTGACTTATTGTTTCTGATAAACGGCGTAGACTCCGAAATAAAAGGTGGCAGTGAGGCCAAGCTCAATGAAGGCGACACGCTGACCGTAGTGCCCATAGCCCACGGAGGCTGACTCCTTAAGGTCGGCGCCCTTAGTTCGTGCGCTCATCGCAAGCCTTTCCCTCCCGCTCAATAGTGCGATGGCATTTCAAACCGACCTCCTCCCCGCCACGAAGGACGAGGTTTGTCGTTCGCTTTACCATCGGGGGTTGAGGAAGCGGAAGCCCCTTCCGTGAGGGAAGGGCGGATAGACCCTTAGCGATAGGCGCTGTAGCGGGGTTTCGCTCTACGTAGGCGTACGCAGGTACGCATCAGCNNACCNNTCGTACGCGTAGAGCTTGGGCTTCACAGCTTCACTCAACTCCCTCACGAGTTCATCGGGAGTCTTCCGCTCCGCCCCCGTCAGGACGCACCCACCCAGAAGCGAAGGCGGGACCCTGCGGTCCCACCACTCCCTCTGGGAAGCGCCCTCCACCTTCAGTCCCCTCCCTCTCCTGTGCGTGTACGTACCCCTCCCTCTCTTTCCAAAGGAGGTCTTGGGTCTTTGCAACCACCCTACTGCCCATGCACGCACAAATCGTTCATATCCAAAATTATATAAACCTATCTATTTTGAAACTGCTGAAGAAGGCTTTGGGTTAGATAAAAAGGAGAGGTTGTCGCGGATGAAAGCGAAGTCGGGGTGAAAAGAGTTGGTTTCTGAGCTCAGGGTTCGTTTTTCCGCTAGCGGTCATCCCAACGTGGGGGCCGCGCACAAGACAACTCTCGAGATAACCTCCGAGAGCTCCTTGAGCGAAAGGGGGGATTGCATCGTGGCCGTGGGATCCGATTTGACCGCCGCCGGGTTGCCTGAGGAGGTAAAGGAGAAGATAAGGTCAGGGGCGAGGGTTACCCTTACGATTTCGGCTGGTCAGTACGTAGACGTCGTAAAGGGCTTCGGGGACCCGGGGCTTGTTTTAGACGGTAAAAAGGGGATGATTTTTCGCAAGAGCGGTTATTTAAGTCCTGATACGGTAGCCGTGAAATGCGATAAATCCGCAGCCAATCTAGATAGAGGGCTGGTCGAAGAGTTGAAAAAAGCGGGGCACGTCGAATTCGAGTTAAAGGTTGAGTTCGATCGAGATTGATGAAATAGGTGGGGTTTTCAGCTTGGCTGAACGACGGTAAACGCTCAGATTTTCCCGGAGGGCCGGCTCGGCTCACCAGGGGAGCCCGTTGGGCATGACGGAGTACAACCCTACGGCGAGCGCGAAGCCGAAAATTGGTGCCAAGGCCCACACAAAAATTATCCTCAATATTTTAGACCGGTTGGAGACGGTGGCCTTATGCGCAAGCGACGGCCCGAAAAGGGCGGCTACGCCTATCTGCGATACCGATACCGGTACGGCCAACTGCGTCATCAGTTCGACCACTAGGGCCCCACCAAAGCTTGCTCCGCTTGACGCCACGGGGCTTATGCCAACTATGTCCTCGGAAACCGTCTTCGTCACCTTCTTCCCGGCCACGAATGACCCCAGGAATGAGGCTAGGGCTAGAGAGGGGCCGGCCACGGTTACTGGCGTCGAGCTGAAGCCCTCCAAAAGGCCGACTGTGTTGGCGCCGAGCACGTAGGCAACGTAGAAGGAAGAGGCCAAGACGAGAAAGGCGTTGACCCTCGCCCTTTGGAAAATACCCTTTGGGAGGGCTTTTTTTAAAAAGACGTAAATCAGCGCGGCGACGGGGATCGACATGAGCGGCGCGTAAACCCACGACGAGCCCACCACTAGCGCGAAACCGGAGTTAAGCGTCCCTTCTAGGGCGCCGATCCCTACGGCCCCGCCGACCAGAGCTTGGGAGAAGGAAAGGGGGATGGCGAACAACGTAACCATTAGGAGTACTATCAGTGAAGAAAGCAAGAGGCAAGCGTTTATTTTTGGGTCGGAGAACAGGAGCAACTTACCCACTATGCTCGGTTTCATCTTCCAGCCCTCGAGCAAGATCCCCGTCGCCATGCCGGCGCCAGCCAGCGCCAGCGCTTTTTCTTGGTTCATCAATCCCGCCCCTACCACAGCCCCAACGCAGGCGGACGCGTTGTTGGCGCCTATGGCGAAGGCGGCGAACAACGAAAGGGCGAATAAAATCAACTCATACACCAGACTTGGCCGAAATTATTATAACGACGTCGGAGCAGTGCTCAACGGCGTCCAAAACGTTGTCTAGCCAGAGGACGAAGTCCTTCAGTTCGAGAAGGGTTAAAACGTCAAGCCTTTGGCGTTCCAGGAATATCTTCCTGATCATGCGCGCCTTTATTTCGTCACCTTCCTCTTCCCTTCTCTCGATGTCGATGGCCTGCCTGATGGCCTCCCTTGGGTCTGAGAAGAGCGACTGAACGGCGTTGATCAATATGGCCATGGCGTCTTCGGCTTTTTTGACCAAAGCGACCGGCTTCACCTCAGAAAAGACCAGTTCGTAGGTTTCGTGGCTTATCGGATATTGCGCTATAACCCTGCTCGCGTCCTTTGAAAAATCGGCCACGTCGTCTAGCTGCTCCATGAGCCTAAGCACGTCCTCCCGGATGCCCGCGAAGAATGCCCCCTCCGAGATAAGCACCATCCCCTCCCTGTGCATCAGGTCGACCTTCTCTTCTAGTCTCGATACCTCTTCGCTAGCGGCTTCCACTTCGTCCCAGTCTCTTTTTTCTATTGCGGCCGTAACACCCTCGAGTGCCGCCACGGTATCCGAGACTAGCTTTGCTTCCTTAACGATGGTATCGATCGCCAGTTTCTCTTTCTTCCCCCAGAAGCTGAGCCTCCCGAGTCCCCTTGGCCACATGTCGCGTATCAAGGCGGCGCTTTTGATTTAACCCTGTCGGTCAAAGAACTGATAAGACGAACTACAAACCTCGCCCTTCGGGGCGGGGAGGAGGTCAGTAACGATGAATGTCAACTGCTTTGGGGCGCGGCGAGTAGCTTTAATTCAGCGCGACCTAAGGGCGTGTTCTCTGGGTCGAAGCAGATTATGAGGGAATACCGTCAGCAGTGGAGCGCGCCGATGAACTCCTTTGCTCTTGAAGGGGTTAAACGACGGGCGTTGAGCCATACGTACGCCTGTACGTGGCCGCGCGACGCGTCGCTGGGGTTAAACGACATGGGCGTTGAGCCCGATTACGGCCGCGCAATGATCCGCGCGAAAGACAAAGAAGGGCACCGCGCCGGAGAAGCGCGTAGGCGCAAAAGGCAGTTCGGTTCTGGAGAGAAAGAAAACGAAAGCATAGGGAAGACGAAAGGCGAGACGATACGGGCCAGTAGAGATGCAAGAAGACGCAGGGAATGCGAGGTTAGCTAGCTCAACCGAACTTTTAACGCTTAAATGTAAGGCGCTGTTATCACACATGCTTTTTCCCGAGCCAATGGAGATCGTGGAGATGGTCGTGCCGGCCAGCTCCCTCCGCGAATTGGTGGACGCGCTTGGGGAGAAGGGTTTCCTTCACTTTGGGCCGTCGAGCGGCGCCTCGGCGTCGGCCGAGCTTAGGGAAAAGGCGGAACAGATATTGGCCAAGGCGTCTGAGTTCAAGGGCCCGGCCCCTACAAAGCAAGAAGTCTCGCTTTCGTCGTGGGATGACCTGTTGAACGATTTCCTGGATAGGCTGACCCGCTACGCTGATCAGAAACACCGCCTGGAATCCGCCAAAGCTCAAGTGGACGATGAAAGCAAAAAGCTGATCGCCGCGCTCGAGACGTTGAAATGTTTCCCGCCAAGTTTTGATTTGACGGTTTTTTCTTCGCTTGGGACTGATCTGACCTTCAAGGTATATCGGTTCGAGGAGCAACGGACGGGTATCGCCTTGCCGTGCGCCGCGATAAGCGACGATGTAAGCGGTGGCACCACGGTGATCGCGGTGATGGATCGCGGTAAAGAGGCGGACGTCGGGCAGGCAGTCACACGGCAAGGGGGCCGCGAGTTGCAGTACCCCGATTGGTTACCGCCGGTCGCTGCGGATGCCATCGAGAAAGCCGAAGGTCGGCTCCGCGAGCTAACGCAACAGAGCTCCTCTTTATCTTCCCAGCTGGATGCCCTCATATCTGAGGCCTCACCCATGGCCGTTAGGGCCGCCGAGACCGCGGAAATGTTACTCCGCTCGTTGGACGCGGGATCTGGTGAGCCGTTTACCGAGGAAACCAGAGTTGTAACGGGTTTTGTCCCCAGCGCCCGGTTAAAGGAGGCCCTGGACGTCACCAAGGAGTTTCCCGGGGTGTTGGTCTTCCATAGGCCAGCGCTACCCTCAGACAGGCCACCGACTTGGCAGAGGCTACCGCGCTTGGTATCTTCTTTCGGGGTGATAGTAGGTAGCTTCGGTCTCCCTGGATATGGGGAGGTTGACCCAACGCTCATAACGGCGATCACCTTCCCAATACTTTTCGCGTTGATGTTTCCCGATGCTGGACAGGCCTTAGTTCTTGCCCTTAGCGGGGCAGCCCTATACAAATTCGGAAAGGGACCTATGAAGGACCTGGGCGCGATAGTCCTTTTATCTGGTTTAGCCGCGGTCTTTTCCGGCTTGGCTTTCGGCGAATTCTTTGGCCTCGATTTTCACCCCTTGGCCTTTCACATATTTGATTGGCAAACGGCCTTCCCGATTGGGGGTACGCCTTTTTCTGCTTGGCAACCCTCCTCATCAGTAGCCTCATCTACTAGCTCCTACGTCGTCAGGCTCATGATATTATCCATGGGGGTTGGTGTTTTGCAAATGACATCCGGCTTCGCCCTTTCAGTTGTGAATAAACTGAAGAAGGGTCTGGTTTATCAAGCCATTTCTTCTGAGTTGCCAAAAGCGGTTTTGTTGCCCTCTGCTTTCTCGCTAATCGTGGAAAGAGTGCCCTTTTCTGGCGTAGGAGCCCTCCTGTGGGTTGCGCTGGTGCTCATCCCTTTCGTTTTGCTATACGCTTCCCCGGTATTGGGGTCTGCACTCGGCCTTGGGGAGACCGTTGTCGAGGGAATAATGGAAGCTGTCGAAAGCACTATCGCATTCATATCTAACACTTTTTCGTACCTCAGGCTTCTGGCCATGGCGGTGGCTCACCTGGCCTTGATGCTGGTGGTATTCTTGGTGGCCTGGCTTGCGTACGGCGCGGCAGGTGAAGGATTATTGGGTTGGGCCTGCTTTTGGGCTATCGTGGCGGTAGGTAATTTCGTTGTTATGGCGTTTGAAGCCTTGTTGGTCTTCATACAAAGTATGAGGTTGCACTTTTATGAGTGGATGATGAAGTTCTTCTCCGGCGATGGGCGCGCTTACTCTCCTCTTAGTTATGACGGAAAAACGGTTAAGATAAGGTTGAGGTTGAGGTTCCCATGAAGCCCAAAAGGTCCAGGAGGCTTCGGCGCTTCGCTTATGTGTGAGGGGTTCAAAGGGGAAGACTTCGCCTCTCTCGGGGGCGAGGAGGGGTAGCCCCCATTGTGGAAAGGTTCTTGAACTTCTGAGTTTCTCTTCTAAAGTGCCCTCCTCAGGTTAACTCCTTGGAAATGAGGGGCGGGGGTCGATTTCTCCCGCGATGCCCGGGGAGGGCATCGGCGAGGTCGTGCAGGCGGATAGGAAGACGAACGCAGTACGTCTGCTACCAAACGGTTTTTCAAGAAAGGGAGCTCGGGAGGTTAGCGGACCTCTTGGCCGAGCCCTTCAACGAGCTCGATTACGAGAGGAGGCAGGGGTTCTTCCAAAAGCGCGATGTAGACCTCAAGGGGACGTGGGACGAGTGCTACGAGAGATAAAAGGAAGGACTGGATAGTGTCAACGCGCGAGCCGCCATGCGGAAGATCGACGAGGCCTGCACGTCCCTCTTCTCTCACCTAAGGATGAGGAAGTAGGTAAAACGACCACCCTTTGTGAAGCGTGTGAACCCGCCGCATAACTAGAAGTAAAAGGAGAGCGAGAACAGGAAGTCGCTCTTCATGGTGACAAAAGATGGGTAAGCCGTAGACGAGCGGGGTCGCAAACTGGTCCTGAAGGACTTCAGCTTGGATGTCGACTTCGCGAGCGGGCTGAAGTGGGGCGGCAAAGGGGGTAGGTTCGAGGTACACCGCGACGAGACCGAGAACGCTTGGTGCGCCCCTGTCCCGGTCGAGGTGGGCGCTGATACGGCGAGGAAGGAAAATAAGTCGAAGTACATCCTTCACGGCGACCAGTCCAAGTCGAGTCCCCCCAAGGGTGACGAGGTCGCTTCAGTCGACTTGGGCATAAAATAAGCGCCCTGGCGAGCGTCGTCGTCGGCGACGGCACTTGTTTGTTCTACAAGGATGTCAGGACCGAGGAGGACTACTCCTAGCTGGTGAGGAGGATCGCTGAGATACGATCCCCGGCAGACAGGGCAAAGGTCGCCGGGGAACTCGAAGCGCGCGACGAGTTTTCGAGGGAGAAGAGGAGGCTTTTCAAGGAGCAGACGAGGGGACTATTTCACATTTAAAGGGGCTTCGCGTCCGGCCTAATAAAGGCCCTCTGTCAACTGGACGCCTCGGCGATCTGCTTGGGCTACCCTCTCAACATCGCCCATGAGTGGACAACAAGCTCACTTCAAACCTTTGTTCTTACAGCGGGTTGATGGGCGCGGTGGAGTCGAAGGCCCAAGAATGCGGCGTGGAGGCCTTCGAGGTCGTCGAGTACAACACTTCTAAGTACTGCGTCTCCACCACTCAAAAGTCAAGGGAGGAGGGAGAAGAGCGGTCAGCTGTCCCTTGGAGCATAAACTGCGCTCCGACCTGAACGGCGCGCTGAACATCCTGAAGAAGGCCACCAACTCAGTAATCTCAACGGTAAGGAAGCCGTTCTCCTTCCCGGTGGACCACAACAGAGTAGCTCCCGTTAGTGGTGTAACACCTAAGACCTCGGGAATCTCGCCCTTCGGGGCGGGGAAGAGGTCAGGGTTTGTCTACGCGTAAAAGCCGTGTGCCGGTGGTACGCGCCTTAATTTTTGTCACCGAAAGGAATATATATCTGCGCACGAGTTGCTCGAAGCAAAAATTGTCTCAGTCGGCGGGCACTCTGAAAACCGGATCGCCGAAGTCCATGGCTCTATTGAATATCATGATAGGTTTTCTTGATTTGGCCCTCATCCCCGCTGAGGAAATGCAGCTAACGCACTTTAACTACGCCGTGGCAGAGCTGAACAGCGCGCTGGCCGTCGTGGTGATAATCGTTGCACTGGTCGATTATTTGAACAAGAGGGGTGGAGGCAAAAACTTGATTTACCCATTGATCACGTTTTTGATATCGATCGTTTGGCTTTTCCTCTACCCGCAAAAATATAACAATCCAATCGCTTATCAATTGCATTTGTACATAATCGATACCGAGAGCAAAACCTCCCTCTTCTACCTTGGTTACTATGCCGTGAGGGATGCCATCTGGGGACTCAGCTTCGCTTTTGGCATGATGCTGTTCATAACGTCTCTCTACGAGATATACCTGGTCAGGAAGGAAAGGAAACGAAGTCATTTTTAGAAGTGGGCTTGGATTTTCGGCGGTGGGTTATCTGATACTTTTCCGTCGGCTTGACGTCCTCAATTGGGGCCTTCCTGCGCACTCGTTTTTTGGTAAAACCTTTTATATAACTTCTGAGTTCTTCTTTCGATGATAATCTTGATATACTCCAAAGCCGTGGTTACGTCCTGCCGTGGTGATCCCAGATGAAGTTTTGTCCAAAGGACGGAAGCGTTTTAGTCCCGATTAGAGAGAAGGGCAAGGTCTACTTGGTTTGCAAGAAGTGTGGTTACAAGGAGTTGGCAAAGGAGGAGATTTACGTCGAGAAGACCAAGATGGACAGCAAGAAAAAGATAAAGCTCCTGACAGACGAACTTCCAAAGGAGAGCGAGGAAGAAAGGGAGTACGTCCTCGAGTCCTTCAGCTCTGGAGAGTTAGACCAAGAAGAAGAGGAGGAGGAAGAAGAGGGCGAAGAGGAAGAGGAGTGGGGAGAAGGAGAAGAGTAGCGAAATAGGGGATTTTGTTGAGGCTGGCCACCGTAGATGATGACCTTTGTAACTCTAAGTCATGTGGGACGCCTTGCGTCACATTCTGCCCTGTGAACCGGATAGGACCTAAGACCGTTTGGATCGCCGAGAATGGGAAGTCCAGAATAAACGAGAGCACGTGCATAGGCTGTGGTATATGCGTCCACAAGTGTCCTTACGGGGCCATATCCATAGTTAACTTACCGGATAGCTGGGGTAGGAGGCTTGTTCACAGATATGGTGAAAACGCGTTTGCCCTTTACGGCTTGCCCGAGGTGAAAACGGGGTACGTCACGGGGATTATAGGGCGCAACGGGGCGGGCAAGAGCACTTCCATGAAGATCCTTGCCGGCCAGTTGAGGCCTAACTTCGGTGGCCTTGAGGGAGTTGACGTAAGGGATTTTTTCAAGGGTTCCGAACTCAAGAAGTATTTCTCCGATCTGTACGGGGGGAAAATGAGGGTTTCGGTAAAGCCCCAGATAATAGGAGGCGCCGCCGAGGGGGTCTCGATGGACGAAACCGTCCGGCAGTGGCTAAACGGTCTTTCCCCTTCGGAGCTCGAGGTTGGGCTATCCCTAGTAGCGGATTTCGGTTTGGAGGCTTTGATGGATAGGGAGCTGCGCCAGTTGAGCGGTGGTGAGCTACAGCTGATGACCCTAATTTACGCGCTTTCCAAGGATGCCGAAGTTTACCTCATAGACGAACCCTCAAGCTACCTCGACGTGTTCCAGCGCATGAAGGCGGCTAAAAAAATTAGGGAAAGGGTGGCCTCTGGTAAGACGGCGGCGGTGGTGGAGCACGACCTCATAGTGCTGGATTACCTTTCGGATTACGTTTCTATTGTTTATGGTGATCCCGGGGTCTTCGGCACGGCTAGCATGGCTTATGGGACTCGGAACGGCATAAACAACTTCTTGAGGGGGTATCTCCCGGAGGAAAACGCGAGGCTTAGAGAGGGCAGTATTGACTTCTTCGACGTTGGTCTCGAGAAGGGGGAGCCCGGCAGAGTGGTATTCCAATGGGGATCGATGAGCAAGAAATTGGGCGATTTCCAGTTGAGCGCGGAAGCGGGTTCGGCCCTCGAGGGTGGCATAACCGCTATTTTGGGTAGGAATGGGATCGGTAAGACTACCTTCGTCAAGCTGATAGCGGGTTTAATCAAGCCCGACGAGGGGGTTGAACCTGCAGCGGGGCTTGTAATATCTTACAAGCCTCAGGTGCTCAAGCCAGTCCCCATGACAGTGGCGGAGGTCATGAGTGGTGTCAAGGACGCCCTTCAGGAAGAAGTTTTCAAAACGGAGGTCTACGAACCCTTGGGCATAGACAGGCTGCTGAATCGCGATACGCGTTCGCTGAGCGGGGGCGAGCTGCAGAAAGTGGCGGTCGCGCTCTGCCTTGGGAGGAAAGCAGACGTTTACTTGATCGATGAGCCGAGCGCTTTCTTGGACGTGGAAGAGCGTCTGAGGGTGGGAAAGGCCATAAGGAGGGCTGTCTCATCGCGCAGGGCGACCGCATTTCTCGTGGACCACGACCTCTTGCTTCTAACCTCAACGGCTGATTCGATGATAGTGTTTGAGGGGCAACCTGGGAAGGCCGGGAAGGCCAAGAGCCCCGTTAAGGTGTTAGACGGAGTTAACAAGTTCCTCATGGATGTGGGCATAACCATGAGAAGGGACCCCGAGACCGGTAGGCCCAGGGTTAACAAAGAAGGAAGTATATTGGATAGGCAGCAAAGATCGTCAGGGGCGTATTTCATGACTAGTACAGGGGGTGATCGGGTCGAAGCTTAAGGCCGACTGCGGACCTTGCCTGTTGAACCGGGCGCTCAGCGCGTTGGATAAGAGCGGGGCCAACGAAGAGGTGAAGTTCAAGGCCATGTTGGCTGCAATAGAGAACCTCCACCGCGGCTTTAACCCATCAGCGGTGCCAGCTTTCTTGGAATACACGGATATGCAGACTTTGAAGTCGATGACTGGAAACGCTGATCCTTACAAAGAGGTCAAGGCCTTGGCCATGTCAGTGGCCGAGCGTTTCGCCGGGGGGTTGAACGAGTTGGTTTCAAGGGGTGGCTTTGACGCCTTCAAGGCCTTGGTCAGGTTGGCCGTTGCCGCAAACGGTTTGGAGTTCGACGTTCAGGGTTACCAATTCAAGGAGGATTTGCTGATGCACCCGCCAGAACTTTCCATAGACGAAAGCCCCAGGCTTTGGAAAGACTTGCTCTCAGCGAGGCGCGTTGCTTTCGTGCTCGATAATGTAGGAGAACACGTGTTCGATCTGGCGTTGGTTAAGTTCATGGCAAACTACGCGCGGGTCGACGTTTACGCTAAGAAGATTCCACTGCTGAACGACGTGACGGAAGAGGAGCTTCGGTTTGACGTGCCCGCTGACGTCCGTGCATACTATTACGAGCCCCGTGCCGTGGGGTTCACTTGGGATGGATTGGAGGCGAAGGATTACGATTTTCTGCTCGCCAAGGGAATGGCTAATTACGAAACGTTAACTGAAGGGGAGCCCCCCCTTCCCGTTTATCACGCTCTCATGGCTAAATGTCGGCCAATAGCCGATTCGCTGGGAGTGCCCATCAGGAGCGGTGTGCTCATCAGGAGAGATCGCGCTTCCAGAATACTTAAATAAAGTGGTCCGATAAAGTTTGGGCTCGTAGCTCAGCACGGTAGAGCGACGGACTCTTAACCCGTTGGTGGAGAGATCCGTTGGCCGTGGGTTCAAATCCCGCCGAGCCCGCTTTTCCTCACGGATCGTCAGAAAAGAGACAAAAAATATCATGGGGTTCCTACGCAGAACAAAGCACGTCGGCGTTTACGCGGGCCACTTTACTCGTAGCTCGTTTTCGGATATCCTGCCCCGTGTATGGGGAGTATTCTTAGTTGTCACGCCGGCTGTAAGACCACAGAAAGGCAGGTTAGGGGAGCGCTAAGCATATGCGCTTGAAGTGGAAGTGGCAGCTTTTTATGTAATGGTCTCTTAACGGTGAAATGGTTGGATGCTCTTAGAAAACTTCATTTAGATGAAGGGCGGGATGTCATTTTACCCGATCGCCGAGTGGCGCGTTGATTGCGGGATGTGGTTCTTAGTTGAGAAGACAGCACTGTGGGTCATTTACCAAGCAGTTTCCGGAGCAAGCGGTGTGACGGGTTCATAACGGGGAGGGAGGTGAAGGCTGAGTGGCTTAGGCCATAACTACTACCCGGTGACCGATGGTCGGTCGAGATCAGCGGCGAGCCCCGACAAAAAGAAGGCAAGCCTCGCCCCTTCTGGAGCGGGGAGGAGGACAGTTAATGAGGGGTCTACAAGAAATAAAAATGGCGCCTTATCATTGCGCCCGCTTGTTATCTCCTGCCTTTTCCTTTTTCTTGGATTTGCACGGCATAGTATTTTTAAAACCCCGTTATTTAGCTTTTCGGGGGTTGATGGGCAAGAGTAGTTCGCGGAGGAGGAGATTGATAGCCCCCTTATGAAGCGCCTGCATGGGCCGTTTGGTCGTAACTGGTGGCTTGGCAACTAAAGGTCGGCCGGGTTTTCTTCCGGAACGCTGGGGGCACGTTAGGAGACGGGAGCGCCCTTGTAACGTGGGGATACCCTATGCGTTCTCCTCGTGAGCGCGTCGATGAACCGGGAAACCCCGCCCGTGAGGGGATTCACAAGCCTAGCGTGGTCACTGTTTCGAGAGTAGTCGGCTCGCTGACTATGAGCCTCTGGACGTGATGGCTTACATGGCTTGCATCAGGGGTGCGGAGAGTAGGACTGAACCTAAAACGAAAGAAACGGCATGAGCTAACAGGTCGCTTAGTTGGCGACACGCCATACAGGCGCGAAATTAGCGCCCTCGCCACCTGCGCACCTTCTTTCTCTTTAAGGTAAAAGACGGCCTGCGCTGGTGCGGGCGAGAATTGATTCGCATGAGCTTGATTTTGTGCCCATTTTTGTAGAATCGAGGCGACTATGGTCTCTCCTTTTGAAAGCGCCTCTGAAGGAGAAAGACCCTCGAGTTCTTTGTCGAACTTTAACCGGTCGGCGAAGCCGAAATCGTAATCGCTGAGGTCAAAAGAATACTTCTTAGCTATCAGTTCAGCTTTAAGCCGCGACCAAGACAAGAGGGTTTCAACGAACGCGTAAAGGGGAGTCCTTTCGCCATCGGTCAACCGATTGAAAGCGTTTACCAATTGCTGCGCGTAGGCGCGGTCAACCGCGGCTGATACCGGGCCCGTGTCTCCGGCTTTCTCTACCTGTTCGATTAAGTCTCTCACTTGTTTCCAGCTCGCTGGGAGGGAGTCGACCGTAGCCTTGAGTTGGGAATAGCCAGCCCTAAAAGAGTTGAGTATTTTCATCTTGATGTCGTCTGCCTCCCAATGCGCGACGTAAGCCTCTAAGTATGCCTTAGCTCCCTCTGGCGCGGAGAGGATTATTTCCCTTTCATTACTTAACAGATAGGTCCTAACCGCGTTGAAGACTTTTTCCGGCGTTGGGGCTTGCAATATCCCTTGTATCCAGCTGCCGTAAGCCGTCTTTGAAAGGGTGGCCACTGCCGAGGAGAAATCGGCACTGTACAGCGCGTCTAGCGCTGCGGGGGGCAGGAGTGTAGAGCGTAGCCAGGCTACCTTCGGAGCTAGAGCGGCGTAGCGCATGTCAGGAGTAGTGGAGGAAACGCCACCCCGGCGGAGAATTGCGCTCATTTTGGTTCGCCGTTTTCATTTTTCTTCGGTCTTGCCCATTATTGTGTCCAACACCAGTTTGACGACCCTTTCCGCGTTTTTTTGGGCCTCCCTTTTTACCGAATCTGCCTGCTGCATTGCTCTTTCGCGTATTTTCTGGGCTTCTGCTTCGGCTTCGCTGGCGGCCTGTTCCATGATCGATTTTTCGTAGTCGGATTCCAGCTCTTTTTCGGTCGATTCCAGTTCGGAGGCAAGTGCTTGTGCTCTTTTCATCAGCTTTGCTGAGTCAGAGGCAGATTGATTCGAAATGCGCTCCGCTATCGCTTCTACTTCTTTCAACTTTTTTTGAATTTGATCAAGGGGGCTCGGTTGTAGCTTTTCTCTCATGCTTTTCTCGGCGCTTTGTCCCATCTTCATTGCCTGGTTTTAAGGCGTCACGCGGGTAAAAGGATAGCGATGATGCGGGTCAGAGGGTCCCTCGCCTCAAAGAAAGAGGGGAAAAATTTATTAGTGGGCCAGAGTTTTTAAATGCCTAGTAGGCATTATGGGTCTTAGACTTGACTAGATTAGATATTTCCAGGCATGTGTTAGTATCAACCCATGTTTTGTTGAGCAGGGATGACGCTGAAGCCGTGCTCAAGGAGTTGGGGGTAAGCCGCGATGATCTTCCAAAGATCAGCGCCAGAGACCCCATGGTTAAGTACTTAAAGGCTAAAAGGGGGGACGTTATAAAACTGATAAGGAACAGCCCTACGGCTGGTCAAGCCATCGCGTATAGAGTAGTGGTTTGATTTGGAAAAAGCGGAGTCTTTAGGTTGGTATGCCCTTCAATCATTTGTCAAAGAAAAGGGCTTGGTGAGGCAGCACCTAGATTCTTACGAATCCTTCTTAAACAGTTTGATGCAGCAGGTGGTCGATTATTACCGGGAGGGGGTAGACGTCCCGGGTAAAAACCTCAAAATATGCTTCGGTAAGATTTCTGTTGATAGGGATCCGCACCTCATTGAGGCCGACAGGACGATCATAACGGAATTGGATCCGGTGCAGGCGCGCATACGTAACATGGATTACTCTTTACCCCTCATGCTTGAGGTAGAAATAAGGGATGTCTCGAGGAGGGTGCAAGAGGAAAAGAAGCCGAACGCGGATAGGGCCCTTTTGGCCATGGGTCCTTCGGCCATGCCAGTGACGAAGAGTTGCCAGGCAATGGGTATCCCTATCGTGAAGGAGAAAGTCTACATAGGCAGGTTGCCCGTCATGCTGAGGTCAAGCCTTTGCCCCCTGTCGACAAAGTCCAGGGAAGAGCTAATAGAGATGGGCGAAGATCCGGATGACCCAGGTGGCTATTTCATCATCGGGGGTTCAGAAAGGGTAATCGTATCGCAAGAGGACCTAGTCTCGAACAAGATTCTAGTGGATGTGGCCCCGAGCACCATGCCAGCTGACTACATGGCGAAGGTCTTCTCTTACTATAACGGGATAAGGAGTCCGGTCTCGCTTCTGCTGGCCAAGGACGGAAAGATGCTTGTGGAATCCACCGCTTTTCCAGTTAGGGTTCCCTTCGCCGTCTTAATGAAAGCGTTGGGAGTGGAAAAGGACAGTCAAATAGTAAACCTTGTGAGCAGTTCTCAGGAGATCCAGGACTCCCTCTTAGTGCCACTGCAGGACGCGGTAGAAATAACCTCCAAGGAAGCCGCGCTGGATTACATAGGCGGAAGGTTGGCTGTGGGCCAGCCCAAAGACATAAGGATAAGGAGGGCCGAGGAGCAACTGGACACTCGCTTTTTGCCCCACCTCGGCACCACCCCAGAGGATCGCCTGAGGAAGGCAGTTCACCTCGCCTTGATGGCAGAAAAAGTTTTGCAGTTCTCAAAGGGTATGAGGAAGGCCGATGACAAGGACCATTACGCCAACAAGAGGCTTAGGCTGGCGGGTGATTTGCTGGCTCAGCTTTTCGCGGTGGCTTTCGCGGCTTTCGTGAAGGACTTCCAATATCAGGTTTCTAGGTCTTTCAGCCGCATGAAAAAAGTCCCGAACCTCAACAGCCTGGTGAGGGCAGACCTCATCACGCAAAGGTTCCAGCACGCCCTGGCCACTGGTAACTGGGTTGGGAATAAGACCGGGGTGAGCCAGCTATTGGATAGGACTAATTATCTTTCAACCATATCTCACCTTCGCCGCGTCATATCTCCCCTATCCCGGAGTCAGTCCCACTTCGAGGCCAGGGACCTCCACGGTACCCAGTGGGGCAGGATGTGCCCCAACGAATCTCCAGAAGGGCCGAACTGCGGTCTGGTGAAAAACCTGGCCATATCTGCCATAACCTCTGTGGAGCGCGACCCTGTCCCAGTGCTTAAGGCGATGAACGAAGAGGGCGTGGAGTTTTTGGATTACAGGGACACTTCGCTCCTCAAGACCGGGATCTCCTCGAAGACGGGGGCTAAGGTCTTCGTAAACGGCATTCTGGTAGGTTTCCACCCGGACCCCATTAGATTGGTGGCTTCGCTGAGGGAAAGAAAGAGAAGGGGGTCTCTACCGTTCGATGAGAGCTTTTCCTACGTACAGGGCGAGGGGTTCTCAGAGGTATACGCCTTCACCGATGGCGGTAGGATAATAAGGCCACTTTTCGTGCTCGATCAGAATGGGAAGCTGAAGCTCACCGACCAAGAAAAAGAAGAGCTCAGCGCGGGCAGGATGCCCTGGTCGGAGCTGGTGAGGAAGGGGATAGTCGAGTATTTGAGTGCGGAAGAGGAGGAGAATTCCATGATCGCCCTGACCCCTGAGCAGGCAGAGGCCAAGCCGGGGAAGTATACCCATTCCGAGTTGGACTCCATCGCTCTGCTGGGCGTGGTCGCGAGCCTCATACCTTACTCTAACCACAACCAGAGTCCCAGGAACTCCTATCAGACGGCCATGGCCAAGCAGGCCATAGGGGTTTCCACCATCAACTTCCAGAAGAGGCTTGATACCCGTGCTCACGTGCTTCATTACCCGCAATTACCGCTCGTCACCACCAAGACCGAGGAACTGGTAGGCTTCAATAAGCGGCCCACTGGTCAGAACTTTGTGGTGGCACTACTTTCTTACGAGGGATATAACATAGAAGACGCCGTGATACTCAACAAGGCTTCCGTTGAAAGGGGCTTAGGGCGCTCTTCGACTTTCCGGTTGTATGAAACAGAGGAAAGGAAGTACCCGGGTGGTCAGGAAGACGAAATAGGGATCCCAGACGAAACCGTGAGGGGATACCACGGGGCCTCACAATACAGCAAGCTGGATCAGGCGGACGGAATAGTTTTTCCCGATAGCGACGTGGAAGGAGGAGATGTTATCATAGGGAAAACGAGTCCTTCGCGTTTCTTGGAGGAGTTCAGGGAGCTCACGGGCGGCGAGGTCGTCAAGCACGACTCCTCCGTGGTGCTCAAGCACGGGGAAAGCGGCATTGTGGATAGGGTTTACGTGACGTTGAACCTCGACGGGAGGAAACTCGTAAGGGTCGTAGTTAGGGACTACAGAATACCCGAGCTCGGTGATAAGTTCGCCTCAAGGCACGGCCAGAAAGGCGTGGTCGGGTTGCTCGTGCCACAGGAGGACATGCCCTACACCGCGAGCGGGATCGTTCCCGATCTCATAATGAACCCTCACGCCATCCCGTCTAGGATGACCGTAGGCCACCTAATGGAAATGATGGGAGGGAAGGCTGCTGCCCTAAGGGGAAAGCGCGAGGACGGCACTCCGTTTGAGGGCGAGACCTTGGAACAGCTAGAAGCCCAGCTCAGGTCCTTGGGCTTTCTCCCGACCGGCGAGGAGGTCATGTACGACGGCAGGACCGGAAAGATGCTAAAGGCGAAGGTTTACATCGGCTTGGCGTACTATCAGAGGCTGCATCACATGGTGGCCGATAAGATGCACGCTAGGGCAAGGGGTTTAGTGCAGATATTAACGCACCAGCCAACCGAGGGGCGCGCCAGGGAAGGCGGGCTTCGGTTCGGGGAGATGGAGAGGGACGTCCTGGTGGCTCACGGAGCTTCCTCGCTTTTGCTTGATAGGCTGCTCGAGTCTTCGGACAAGACTGAGGTAACGATTTGCGAAAACGACGGCGCCATGGCTTACTTCGATTACAAGAGGAATAGGTGGGTCTGCCCGATATGTGGAGATAAGGTCAAGCCCGTGACGGTGACCATGCCATACGCTTTCAAATTACTCGTTCAGGAGATGCTTTCCATGGGTATAGACGTGAAGGTTGAGCCGGGTGATCCAGTATGAGCCTCACCAACAAGAAGATAGTTAGGGGAATAAAGTTCGGCTTGCTTTCTCCGGATAAGATAGTGAAGCAGGCCGTGGTAGAAATAAACAGTCCTGAGACGTATGACCAAGATGGCTTACCAGTCCCGGGAGGGCTGATGGACAGGAGGCTCGGTACCGTCGAGCCCAGTCAGCGCTGTGAGACTTGCGGTGCCAGGGCCGGNAAATGTCCCGGGCACTTCGGTTACATACGCCTGGAAAGGCCCGTTATCCACCCAGGCCTGGCGAAAAAGATCCACGAGACTCTGTCTGCGGTATGCCGGGAGTGCGGCAGGATAAAGCTACCGGACGATGAACTCCAGGAATACGAAAGGCAGATGGAAGAACTCCAAGGTCGTAACCCTAACTTGGCGAAGGCGCTTTCGAAAACCATAATAAAAAAGGCATCGCAAGTGAGCGTTTGCCCGCATTGCGGAGCAACCAACTATCCGATCGAGTACGAAAGGCCAACTACGTTCTACGAGCAAATGGGAGGGAAGAAGGGTGAGGCCTCTTCTTTGGTGAGAATACCTCCTACGGAGATAAGGTTAAGGCTGGAGAAGATAAAAGACGCCGAGGCGAAGCTGTTAGGTTGGGATCCGGAGGTCGCTCGGCCTGAGTGGTCGGTGTTGACTTATCTCCCCGTCCCTCCCATATCCATGAGACCCGCCATCACCCTAGAGACGGGCCTCCGCTCTGAGGACGACCTGACCCACAAGTTGGTCGACATACTCAGGGCCAACGAGAAGCTCAAGGAGCACATATCTAGCGGTGCCCCGCAGTCGGTCATAGACGACGTTTGGGAGTTGCTCCAATACCACGTGGTAACTTACTTCGACAATGAAACGCAAGGGGCCCCCTCTTCTAGGCATAGNAGCGGCAGACCGCTGAGGACATTGGCCCAAAGGCTCAAGGGTAAGGAAGGCAGGTTCCGCGGCAACCTGCTGGGAAAGAGGGTGGATTTCTCTTCTCGTTCGGTTATTTCCCCGGATCCTTGGATAGGCATCAACGAGGTGGGTGTGCCCGTGGAGGTGGCGAAGATCCTCACAATACCTGAGAGGGTGACCCATCTTAACATAGAAGAGATGAAGGAGCTTGTCAGGCGCGGGCCGAACAATTACCCGGGGGCCAACTACGTGATCAGGCCTAACGGCGTCATGGTTGATCTGCGTTACGTCAAAGACACCAACGAAATTGCCGACGAGCTTGGGGAGGGTTTCACCGTTGAGAGGCATCTCAGAGATGGGGACGTCGTCCTATTCAACCGTCAACCCTCTCTTCACAGGCCTTCAATAATGGGTCACGTGGTCAGGGTACTGCCATACCGCACTTTTAGGCTGAACCCCGCCGTATGTCCGCCCTACAACGCGGACTTCGACGGAGATGAAATGAATCTTCACGTCCCCCAGGGTAATGAAGCCGAGGCGGAGGCTAGAGAGATCTTATTGGTTCAGAACAACATTTTGTCCCCCAGGTTCGGCGGGCCTTTGATGGGAGCAATACAGGACTTCATATCCGGCGCTTTCCTCCTTACTAGGAAGTCCGTCCTCTTGGAAAGGGATGAGGTAATGGATTTGCTCTACGCTGGAGCTTATGACGGCCCCATCCCACCGCCGGCGATAACCTCACCGCGGCCTTTGTGGACAGGTAAACAGATAGTTAGCCTTTTCATACCGAAGAACATCAATTACTCGTCCAAAGCGAACTCTTGCGTGGGTTGCGGCGATTGCGTGTACGACGACTGTCCAGGGGATGGCTTTGTGCTGGTCAGGGATGGGGAACTGCTCATGGGAGTTTTAGACAAGAAGAGCATAGGGGCGACCGTGCCCAATTCGCTCTTGCACAGGATAATAAAGGACGCGGGAGTCGTGGCCGGCAGGGAGTTCATGGATAAGGCCTTCAAGGTCTTCCTGAGGTACAGCGAAGAGAACGGCTTCACCGTAGGCCTCAGGGATCTCCAGATACCGGCTGCCGTAAGGGAAGCCATGAAAAAACGCATACGCGAAGTAGAACAGGACATCGACCAGGCCATATCTGCCTATCAGCGCGGGGAGATCGAGGCCGAGGCCGGCAAAACAGCCGAAGAGGAAATAGAGGATACAATAATGAGCAAACTAACGAAGCTCAGGGACGAAATAGGGGAAGTAGCTGCGGAGAACATGGATCACGAAAGTCACTCTTACATGATGGCGTTGACGGGTGCGCGTGGCTCCGTTCTAAACTTGACCCAGATATCGGCAATAGTGGGTCAGCAAGCTTCGAGGGGTGGCAGGATCGTGCGCGGGTACTCAGATCGCACCTTACCGGTTTTCGATCACGGAGACATGTCGGCTAGGGGCAGGGGATTTGTGGAGAGCAGCTTCTATGAGGGGCTTGATCCCGTGGAGTTCTTCTTCCACGCGGTGACGGGGAGGGAGGGGCTTGTGGACACCGCCGTCAGGACTTCTCAGAGCGGTTATATGCAGCGCAGGCTGATACATGCCCTTGAAGACTTGCACGTTGAGTACGACGGAAGTGTGAGGGGAGCCGAGGGCGAGCTCATACAGGTGCGCTACGGTGATGACGGCGTCGACCCGGCCAAAAGCGACCACGGCATCGGGATAAACATCGACAAACTGATAGACGAAGTTTTAAAGGAGGTCCAGCCCGGGTCTTCATCGGAGCAGCAGCCAGCCAGGGAGGTGAACTGATTGCCAAGAAGAAAAAAAGCGCTTTCTCCGTCCGGCGGCGAGAAGGCTGTTGCTCAGAAAGAGGCCGAGGAGGCGGGAGATCCCGCTTTACTGATCAAGGAGGCCAGGGAAGCGGCGGTACTTCCCGTATCCGTTATAGATGAGCTTGAAAAGAAGGCCAAGGACAAGAACCTCAGCTACTCTCAGCTGAAGAGGGTGATCGATAAGGCCGTAGCCGAATACCAAAGGGTTTCAGTCGAGCCAGGTGAGGCGGTAGGGGTGGTAGCCGCTCAATCCATAGGAGAGCCCGGTACTCAGATGACCCTGAGGACCTTCCACTATGCCGGTGTCAGGGAGCTCGACGTGACCTTGGGGTTGCCTCGCCTGATAGAGATAGTTGACGCCAGCAAGGCACCGAGGACACCTATGATGAGGATTTATCTGGAGGAGCCATATGCGAGCGATAGGGAAAAAGCCATGGAGGTGGCCACGAACATAGAGGAAACGAATTTGAGCGACTTAGTTCAGAGCATCGAAGTGAACGGGGCAAACCTAAGCCTTGTGGTAACTCTCGATCCGGGGATGCTTGAGGACAGAAAGCTCGCCTTTCAGGACGTGATTGGGATAGTTAAGCGGATGAAGGGGGCCAAGATAACCTCTGATGACGAGACCAGTGCCACCTTCGAGGTTTCGCCACCGGTCGAGGATTACAACGAGCTAATTGCTTACAGGGAGAAGCTTCTATCCCTTCACGTGAAGGGGCTAAAGGGTATACAGAGGGTTTTCTTGTCGAGGACGAGATCTTCTGACGGGAAGGAATCTTACATGCTGATAACAAAGGGATCGGACTTAGCAAGGGTCATGGAGATTGAGGGCGTGGACGCGACGAGGACAACCACCAACGACATAAACCAGATATATGAGGTGCTGGGCATAGAGGCGGCTAGGAACGCCATAATCCAGGAGGTTATGTCGACTTTGTCTGAGGCTGGCTTAGAGGTGGACGTGCGTCACGTTGAGCTTTTGGCCGATGCGATGACCTATTCTGGGATGGTGAAGCAGATAGGAAGGCATGGTGTGGTTGGCGACAAGGCCAGCCCGTTGGCAAGGGCGGCTTTTGAGATGACGGTCAGGCACTTACTCAACGCAGCCATAGCGGGGGAAGAGGACGAGATCCACGGCGTGTCGGAGAGCGTCATAGTAGGTCAGCCTATCCCGATGGGCACGGGCATGGTGGACCTTCGCATGAGGTTGGCCTCCAAGGCCTCCAAGAAATGAGGCCAAGTCGGGAAGACTTATATGCATTTGAAGGTGTAAACCCATGAAAACGTCGAAGGCACTTCTGAAGGCGCTGGCCACTGCTGAAGCCGCGATTTCGCGGCTTTCGTCCCATCCGAAGGGTTAGAAAATGGAAATAGAAAAGAAAGAGATCAAGCTTACGCCCCAAGAGCTAAGGGCTATGTCGTTATTCTATTCGGCCACGGGGAAGTCGGCGAAGGATTGCATAATCGATGAGGAGAACAACAGGATAATCTTTCTTGTGGACCCAGCTGATGTTCCAATGGCCATAGGTAAGGGAGGGGCTAACGCGAGAAGGGCTTCTGCTCTCTTGGGTAAGAGCGTTGAGGTAGTCGAGTACTCGCCGCTTTTCGAGGGGTTAACAAGGAACGCGCTGGCCCCCGTTAGGGTCCTCTCTATAAGGGAAGAAAACGGCAAGGTCGTGGTTAAGGTCAGGGAAGAGGATAGGGGGCTGGCGATTGGTACAGGCGGGAAGACCGTTTCTAAGCTGAAGTTGTTGCTTAACAGGTATTTCGGCATAAAGGACGTCGTGATAAGACGAACGACAAACCTCGCCCTTTAGGGCGGGGTAAAACTTAAGATCAGGAGCACTATTTCCCTTTAAGATGCCCTCCTCTGGTCAACTCCCTGAACATGAGGAGCGGGAGCCGACACTTACTCCCGCAATGCCGGGGGAGGGCGTCTACGAAGTCGAATTCAAGAATAGGAGGGCAAATGTAGTCCGTCTTCTTCCAAACGGTTTCCAGGAAAGGAAGCTCAGGAGGCTAGCGAACACCTCTGCGGGGTTGTTCAACGAGATTAACTACGAGAGGAGACAACAGTTCTTTCACGGTGAGAAAGTGGGCTTCGAGGAAACGTGGGACAAATACTACGAGAAGTACAAGGGTCTGCTCGGCGTTAACGCACAGGCAATCATGCAGAAGAACAACGAAGCGTGGAACTCCTTCTTCTCCCTCCTCAAGCTGAAGAAAGAAGGAAAACTACCACCCTATATGAAACGCGTTAGTCCACCGCGTTACTGGAAGGAGGGAGAGACGAAGAAGAGGAGAAAACTCCTTCTGGTCGTTAGGCAGGACAGATACGTTGTAGATGGGCAAAACCGCATCATCCTCAAGGACTTCGACCTCGAAGTGGAGTTCGCGGGTAGGTTGAGGTGGTACGGTAAACAAGGTAGACTCGAAATTTACCACGACGAAATAAGAAATGCTTGGTACGCCTCCATCCCAGTGGAGGTAGGTGTTGAAGAAACTAAAACGGGAAAAAAGAGCAAGCACATCGTGAGAGGAGAGAGGAAATCAATACAAATCGAATCTCCCAAAGGAAACAGAGCCGCGTCCATTGATTTAGGCATCAACGTTTTAGCGAGCGTCGTTATCGACGACGGCACTTGGTTGCTCTACAAGGGCATAAGGACTAAGGAGGACTACTTCTACTTCGAGAAGAAGATAGCGCAAGTACAATCCTTGGCAGATAAGGCGGAAAACATCCCGGAATGTGAAGCGTACGCTGAATTATCAAGGGAGAAGAGGAGACTTTTTAAGAAATTGGCCAGGAGGCTCCTTCACTTGTACAGAAACTTCGCTTCCCACCTGGCGAAGGAGTTACGCGATCTCGGCGCGTCAACGATCTACTTGGGCTATCCATTCAACATCGCTCAGGACAAGGGTAACAAGTTTGCGTCGAATATGTGGTCCTACCGCGAGTTGATGGACGTCATAGAGTTGAAGGCCCAAGAGTACGGTATGAAGGTATATGAGGTCGTTGAATACAACACCTCAAAGTACTGCGCTTACCACGGCATCAAAGTTGAAAGAAGACCGAGGGGAGTCATTAGTTGTCCTAAAGGGCATAAACTGCATTCAGACCTAAACGGCGCATTGAACATCCTCAAGAAGGCAGCGAACGTAATGGTTTCAACAATAAAGAGACCTCTATCTTTTATCGTAGACCACAACGGAGTAGCACCCGTAAAGGGGTGTAACCCTTTAGACCTCGGGGAATACTTGCCCTTCGTGGCGGGGAGGAGGTCAGAGCGCAGACCAGCGCCGAGTTCGGCGGTCTCGCGGGCAACCTCGCTTGGCTGAACAATTCGAAGCTACAGGCTTTGTACCAGACTCTTCCCTGGGAAACCAATAAGACGGAGCAGGAACAGGGCGTTGCGGAAGCGTATAACATAATTTATGAAGAAGCCCCCTACATGTGGCTACCGTATCCCTATACGTATTGGTTGCAACGGCCCTACCTGAAGGGAGTTGTAGATAACCCCTTCATAGGGTACCGCTACAACTTGATGTACTACGCTAACTACACCGCATAGAGCTCTTTCATGGTCCAACAAGTCAACTTCAAATCAACTTCAAAGAAAGACTTTTTCCCTTTTTTGGTTCGGCCTTCGTTTATTTGGTCTAGTTTTCCTTTTGCGACGAGAAGGTTGGGAATTCCGCCTATGCGAGCGCCGGCGGTGGGATTTGAACCCACGAGGCCCTTGCGGGCCAGTGGCTGGCTGTGAAATTTCGCTCCAGGCCACCTCCATCGGCCACTAGGAGACGCCGGCACAGCATAAGCAATTTTCGATTTTTAAGGTTTTGCTAGGGGATTGGATAAATCTGCAATCCCATCTGGCGAAAAGATGAAGTTTCGGGTCTAATCTGTGGGGATTGATGGAAATATCCAAAAGGATGATGCCCGCGTAGGCGGCTTAAACGGCAGCGAACTCGATTTGATTGGACGCGCGTCCGGCCATGCCTGCACCCTTGTAGAGATCTGCTTTAAAAAAAGGAAAGCATTCGGTGGGACGGCCGTCCAAAAGTTGAGGGCGGAAGCCTCGGAGCCATACCGAGACACAGTTCAGTAGCGATAATCGGGGATTAGGCATCCTGCTTGACACTGCGTCAAAGCTGAATCGGGTTGGCTGCGCGATCCAAGGGTGATCGCGATCTGGACCCCGATGGATCGTGATCGCTGCGGTTTTCAAAATGCTTCCGCCCGATGGGCCTTTGGGTTAAACGCGGTCGCCGATAGGTAATTGGCAACCCCTCGCAAACGCCGCGAGCAGACCATCTGGAAAAGCAAAGCGTATTTTTGGAAGACGCTAGTTAACCAATTGGCAAAAAGAAACCCAGTGGAAACTTAGTGCTGGGGTTTAGGTGAAGCGGGAGGTAATGAAAGGGGATCGCGCGCAGCCCAAGCGGGACACCGATCCTTCAAGACTGGGAGTAGGTTACTCTCACATTTTCTTGGGTACGTCTATCCCCAACAGACTTAGGCCGGAGGTTACAGCCATTGACACGGCTTCGGCTAAGGCCAACCTTGCCTGAACCGTTTCATCGTCTCCGGCTGCCAATATGGGGACACGAGTGTAATACGAGTTGAACGCGTTCGCTATATCCATCAGGTGCGAGGCCAGCGCCTCTACGTGTAGCGAATCCGCCGCGTAAGCTGCCGTGTCTGGCAGTCTTGAGCAGAGCAGAACGAGCTTTTCTTCATCTGGGTCCGTCAGCCTAGAAAAGTCAGGTGAAGTCGGCTTGTTTATCCCCCTTCTTTCGGCCACGAAAAGGACGTTCCTGGATCTCACGGCCGCGTATTGTAGAAAGGGGGCTGAGTTCTCATCGAAGTTGAGCGCGCGTTCGATTTCAAACTCCACCACTTTTTGCGCGTTGACCGAGATGAGGGCATACTTGACGGCTCCTATTCCGATTGCCTTGGCCGCTTCCAGAAGCGCGGCTTCCTCCATGTCTGGGTTCCTTTTACGCACCTCGTTTGAAGCCATCGTGATCGCTAGACTCATCACTTCATCTAGCGTTACGTAGGAACCGTAGCGACCGGCCATCCTCCTGCCGGGCAATCTAACCAACTCATAGGGAACGTGATGTAGGTGAGCTGCTTTTGGGTGGTTAAGGGCGAATAGCGCTAGCTTGACTTGGAGCTGAGCGAGAGTTTGTTCGGCTCCTATCACGTTGTAAACTTCGTCCGCAGCGGCCAATTTTCTTAGCGAATAAAGAACATCGCGCGTCTGATAGAGTGTGCTACCGTCTGCGCGCGTTAAGACCATTGGAGGTATCTCTTTTTGTAACTTCGTTTCGGGCAATATCTTCTTGGCTACTTCTGGCTGCTTTGCGATGGACTCACAGTCTAGGGCGACCACACCCTTGTAGTCTATTCTGAAAGGTGATGAGGACAATGCGCTGAGTAGCGCTTTCATCTCATCGCCAGATGCTTGTTCGCTTTCCCAGTCCCATTGGTCGAACTGAATGCCGGCTTCGCCAAGCGTCTGCTTAAACCCATCTAAGGCCAAGTTGACGAGGTCCCTGACGGGGTTGGTCACGCTGGGGTCTCCGCTCTCCATGCCCTTTATCATGGCGGCGATTTCTTGATTCCACTCCTCTAGACTCATGCCGGAAAGGGCAGAGGTGATTTGGTCGAATTCATCAGGAAATTTCTCCCTCAGCGATTCGGCGTAACCCGCCAGTTCATCTCTTTTCTTGATCAGGTCGGCATATTCCGGATTTCCTTCTGCCAGTTTTGGCTTGAGCTCGGCCAATTCGTACATTATGTTTGAAACCGCGTAAACGAAGCCGATCCAGTGATCCGGTTTTACCCGATCGGGCTTCCTCGGAGAGCGTTTGAAACCTATGGTTGCGATCATTACCTGCAGGCCCATGTCGTCCACGTAGAAGTGCGTGGAGACGTTGTGTCCTCTCGCTCTCATCAGCCTCGCGAGCGAATCCCCTAGAAAAGCGTTCCTGGCGTGGCCGATGTGCATCGGGTGAAGGGGATTAGCGGAAGTGTGTTCGATTATGACGCGTTTACCGTCTGTGAGCAAGCTACAATAGTTAATCCCTTTCTCCCTCACCTGCGCGAAAAGAACGGAGGCGAGTTTGGGTATATCTGCCTTGAAGTTTAGGTAGTTCCTTTGCTGAGCTACCTTAGCTATCAGACCAAATGGCGATGGTAGGGCTAGGATGGTGGTGCCCAGGCTGAACAATGGCAACGCTAGGTGGCCCAAGCTGGGGTTTGGGGGCACTTCTAACTTGGTCTCTACCCCGACCAACCCTTGCTTATTCAGGTACTGAATTACATCCTCCCTGAACTTTCCAAAGGGAGAAGGCGAAACGAATCACCTCCGAGATGCTTTTGAGCTATTTCCGCCATGGGCAAGGGGTTGTTCGCGACTCATTAAGGGTTGCGCATCTCCTTTTTATAATTTTGTCCTGGACCGGATCGCAGACTAGAGACT